>Ga0307509_10001015_pt1 | contig 48260 bp, 56 predicted proteins | sample 10_EM_MG_FD_202245 | JGI IMG/M metagenome (GOLD analysis project Ga0307509, IMG submission 202245) | Populus trichocarpa ectomycorrhiza microbial communities from riparian zone in the Pacific Northwest, United States - 10_EM | ecosystem: Host-associated > Plants > Roots > Unclassified | place... | reverse complement strand
GTATACGGGGTTACGAGGAGGGCTCCAATGACCATGTCTTTGGTGAGGGGACGCAACTACGGCGACGTCTGCCGATGTAGCGCCGTCCCAACGCTGGTGCGGGAGGGGGGTGTTGGCTTGTCTTTTTTGAACTCAGAATCCTAAGGTAGGGTAACTATAGGTCTTTATTCACTAATGGAAGGCTTAAGCCTTCCGGTATGCCTAACATACACACATGTAGCATATCGATCGAAAACAATGACAAAAGCCGAATGCAATTACGATGTAGACGACAAAGAACCACTAGCCATCGTTAAGGTACTCGAAGTCTGGCAACGATATGTCAGTAACACTGAACATCGAATAACGATACTCACGGACCACCAAAACCTAGTGCCGTTCATGACAACTAAGAAGTTAGTCGGAAGACAGATACGATGGATGGAAATCATAAGCCAATACTATATCAAGATTGAATATCGACCAGGAAAAGAAGGTGGAAAACCAGACGCCCTCACAAGAAGAGAAGGGGACTTACCAAACAACAACGACGAATGAATCAGGCAAAGAGAACGAACCCTCCTACCAAAGGAACAATACTTTGAAGCAATCAAAACGGTCGAGATCCAATCGAACGAAAAAGAACTGCTACAAGAAACAGCAAAACAAGACTCAGCACAACAAGCAATAAAGAAAGCATTAGAAGAAGGAAAACAACAGATGAAAGGGGTGGCTTTAGGACTATGCCAATGGAAAGATAACCTTTTATGGTATCAAGGAAAGATATGGATACCCAACGAAGAAAACGTAAGAGTAAAGCTTATCCGCCAACATCACGATATCCCTACAACGGGACACGGAGGAACGGCAAAAACTACCGAACTCATCCAAAGAAAATACTACTGGCCACACATGAGGGATTTAATCAAAAAATACGACAAAAACTGCGCCATCTGTCAAAGAACAAAAGCCGTCCGACATGCACCATACGGACTACTACAGCCAAACGAAGTACCGGAAAAACCATGGAGATCGATACCATGGATTTCATCACGGATCTACCAATGTCACAAGGATATGACGCAATCCTAGTAGTCATTGATCGCCTGACGAAGATAAGCCATTTTATACCTTGTTACAAGGATATGAATACACGGCAGTTTGCGAAAAGCTTTATAAATGAAATATTTCGACTCCATGGACTACCAAACGATATCATCCCCGATCGAGGAGCTATATTTACATCAGACTTATGGAAAGAAACTACAAAATTACTAGTGATCGAAAGACGATTAAGTACCGCTTTCCACCCGCAAACGGATGCACAAACGGAACGAACCAATGCGACTCGTGAACAATATCTTCGAGCATATTCCAATTACCAGCAAGATAATTGGTGAGAACTACTGCCAACGGCAGAATTCGCATACAATAACGGATACCAAGAAACGATTAAGCACACCCCCTTCTTCGCCAATTACGCAATAAACCCCGAATACGAAGAGATAGGACACCTGATACAAGGAAATGTCACGCCACTCGAGGAAATGAGTCAATTACATGACATACTACGAGCGGAAATATCGGAAGCACAGATAAGACAAAAAGAATATTATGATCAACACAGAAAACCCAATCCAAATCTCAAATCAGGAGATATGGTATGGTTCTTAACAAGCAATATTAGGACCACGAGACCATGCAAGAAGTTAGATTACAAGAAAATTGGCCAATTCAAAATCTTGGCAAAAATAGGATCAAGCGGTTATAAAATCGACCTACCCGACACGATGAAAATACACAACACCATCCATATCTCCCTTTTAGAACCATACGAAAACAACAAATTACCATTACAAAGACAAGAACCTCCTCTGCCTATTATTATCGAAGGAGAATCAGAATACGAACTCGAAGAAATAGTCAACGCCAGACTATACTACGGAAAACTTCAATACCGAGCCAAGTGGACCGGTTACTCTCCAGAACACGACAAAGTTTGGGACGTAGCCTCAAACTTTGAAAATGCAGTCCACGCAAAACAACGGTTCCACGAGCGATAGGCCGAAAAACCCTCTCAGGATCGATATCACGAAGGAAGACAACGGATGGACCTCAGTACAAGTGTCACGACCAACATCAGCTCAAGGAACACCACCCACCTTTCCGCCAACAACCGCGGACTACTGTCTTATGAGAGGCCCCACACCCTCCAAGTGTTCAGGTGCGGACATGAGTTAGAGGGCATGCACAGAAGATGCATGCCAAACACACAGAACAGACAAGGAAAGCGCCTACTGTCCACAACCCCAACGACGAAACAAGTCACCTGCTGGTCCCTCCGAATGGGAACAGACATGCGAAGTCCAACCACCAACAGGACCAAAAACGACCAGCGGGGTCCACCAAAAGAAAAAGGAGCAACATGGGCGGACACACTGGACCAAGTGTTACCGAGACGGATGCTGGCAACACAAAGAAGAAAAAACGAGGAATGACTCCTATTCCAGGAGACCAATACCCAGGGAAAAGCAAGTGAGAGGATGGGGAAAGGACGCGAGGACACATCTTGGGGGGAGGGGAGCGAAAAAAGTCAGCCGGATATCGAAGCCTACCAAAGACAAATTCAAGAGCTGTTGGAAGAACGAGACACAAACAGGAAAACAATTGCCGACCTCGAAACGAATGTCGGAAACCAGAGAAGGACGATCGCAAGCTCGGCATTCATGCTTGGAAGAGCGGAAAACGAGGTGAGGACCTTCCGTCGGGCGATGGAGAAACAGGAGGTCCTCAAAAGCGATTTCAGGCGAGCTGGGCGGAAGTTGTTAGATTTGGGAAATTAGCATTGTGGGACCAATGCTGAGGGAGACAGGAGCAAATGTCACAAATCGTGACTAAGCAAGGCAGATTTCACATAACTAATAATTATTAGTCATAAGGTATGTTTATGTTTCTATGACTCACGATCGTGAGTCATAAATGTTTATGTTTTATGCTATGTAGTCAGTTGACTCATAGTTCTCAGATGACTCGCAATTGCGTGTCATCGTTATGTTATGATTGGTTGATGTTTCTATGACTCACGATTGTGAGTCATAATGATGTAATGAGTTTCGCGCGTGACTCACATTATGAGTCACGAGTTCCACGCAGGTGATGCGCTTTGCGCACCTGAGATGTTTTATGATTTGTGATTGGTTTAAGGCATGTTGCGCTGTGACTCATAGGAGTCATCTGATGGATTTCGGGCATGACTCATTATGAGTCAAAGGACCGCGTGACTCGAGTTATGAGTCACCAGGGTTAGGGTTGTTGGCGTGAAGAGTCTATCAGTTGGAGACTCGCTCACAGTAGTTAGAGCTCTTCACGCTACCATCTAAGTACTTTCTTACAATATGCCTTTACCTTGACCTTTACCTCTCGCTTGTATGCAAGCAAACTAGCTCTTAAGCGTCAGAGCCACTACGACCTCAATTAAGACAAGGACAGTCTCACAGCTCTCTCAAGAGAGAAGAGATCCCGATACGAAGAAGTTCCCTCACCATCTCTCCCTAATAAGATATTGGAGTGAGATACGAAGATTATACGAGAGTCTAAATACGAAAGACTGGATTATAAGTTAATCTCGGAAAGAAGAATACTCTCGCAGAATTACAATAACGAGAACTATAAAGATAGCTCACAATATTCACGTAACTAATTTGTTACCTGTTGCATAATTAACTCCTCTAGGGTAGGATTGTTACATACGATACGCTTGATCTTCTTTCAGACCATATCAACAAGTACGATACCTTATGGAATCGAGTACAACTTCGTTGCTCTACCGCCTCCTCCACCAATCGATTCCCCTTACCGTTTGTCTTGCAAACTGTGTTCGAATCTCCTGCGGCTAAAGCAGCACTCCTCCTACATTTTCTTCCAGAATTGAGGAACAATATTGTCAATAATCTCCAAACCAAGGAAGACCTTACCTGCGGTCATTTCTAGAATAAATTGCTACATTTGAGACTCCTTCGCCCGTTAATTCTGTGGACAATAAAGGGTACAAAGCGCTGATGTTAAAGGAAAAGGAAAGGAATCACGAAGAGAACCCTCCCGTAAGGGACCACCGGCTACCCCCAAGGAATGTTCCTACTGCAAAAAGCACTTCCCAAATGCTCATAGCGATGGCGATACCGGGAATAAGTGTGGAAAGTTCAAAGCCACCAACCAGAAGAATAAGAGAAGAAGACCGTTAACACAGCTAAGATCGGAGAGGAAGAAACTCCCAAACCAGTCCGTACATTATTCACCATCCGCACCACTACCAAAACCTCTTCCTATCCACAATATTTTGTAAGTACAGGCGCATTCTCACACATAACAAGCAACTTAGACTATTTTATAAACTTCGAGACCATGAAAGGCACCAATAGGTTAGGTGATGATTCTACTATAGAATCATGTGGCCATAGAACAGTTATGATCTTGGCCAAAACATCTCATGGTTATGTTTCTCCTGTCTACCATAAACGTGCTGTTTGGGTTCCTAGTTTGGGTTCTTGCAGTTTGTTGTCCTGGCGGGCTATTGTTTCTTTGGGGAAAGGATTTGCTTTAGTTAGTTCCAGAAGGGATATGCATCTTTTTAGGAAAAATAAAACAGAGGTTATCTGGGGCAAGCTTGACGGACATGATTATGTTGTGCAAGAAGAGCAAGAGTCAGCCAAGAAGATTACTTACCAACAGTGGCACAAAGCCCTTGGACATCATTCACCTGATTATCTCAAAAGCAACAACTACTCCGACACTACCAATCTTCCAAAAAAGTTCTGAAAGACTGGCAATGCGAAACCTGCATCACATCTAAAAGCACAAAGCCAAAACCTAGATCAACAACTGAGACATGCTGTGATATACGGTTCGAAATAATTCACTCCGACCTTAAGAGAAAATTTTCATTGACCTCATTTGGCAAATCTATGTACTAAGTTACATTCATAGATGACTGTACCTGATACGCTTGGATTTATTCCATTCATGCTAAATACAATAGCGTTAAAGTGTTTACCAGTTGCATTAAAGCCCGCCCCATGCAAGATAATGGTACCATCAAACGATTAAGAGCAGATAATGGTTGAGAATACGTCAATACATCCAGGTTAACATTATTAGAAAAACAAGGAATACTAAATGACCTTTTTCCCGGATTCTAACAGGAATCAAATGGTCTCGCTGTACGACACAATCAAACTTTCATCACCACAGCTCGCTCTCAGTTGACTGGCTTACCCTTAGCTTTGTGGCCGAAGCCATTGCAACCGCTGTCTATCTTGAGAATAGACTCCCTAACCAATTCATAGGAAAATTGATGTCCTATGAATCTCTCTACAAAAAGAAACCGTTGATCAACCATCTCCATACCTACAGGACCAAATGCTTCATTCACCTACCAGAGGAGAAAAGACTACCAGGAACGAAATTGATGCCCTGGAGGATCGAAGGATAACTTATTGGTCATACCTCTTCTGATAAAATACATAGGATTTACATCCCTTTGCAGCTTAAGGTAACAGAAAGTGAACAAATCAATTGGACAACTAAGACGTTTTGTAACGGGGGAACCCTGTAGAGAGGTGAACTCTGAGGTTGCGACCGCACCAAACACTCAAGGTAGAAGAGAAACATGAGGTAAAATAATTAAAAAGAATAAACGGTAAAACTTAATATAGTTAAGCTCAAAGATTCACTCAATTTAGTTCTCTAGAGGAAAAGTTGGTTGTCGAAGTAGAATGCCAAACGCTTAAACTTAAGTAGATATGAGATTTAAGCCTTTGACATTCACCACTACTTCCGACCTTTGTGCGAGCCCCCTGTCCTGCCCAGGGTTTGTCCGAGGTCTTCCCTCCATCAGGATTTATCCTGCCGGAAGTGTCGGACCAACACGGGTACGCTTAACTCGGTCAATAGGATATGAGTTTCTGCAATGCATCTCCAATACAACCGCACGTGGAAAAACTCTTCCTATCCGAGTCAGACCAGTAGCTAACTGTTATAACAACAACCGGAGTCAATCCCTAGGTGGTGGACTCAGAGGCCCAGTGGTAGATTCGTCTATACAAGCTATGCAGTCCATCATTTAATCTACGCGACTACCAAATGTGGTAAATTGACATGCAAGCTCCCCGGGTGAGATGTAGCCGATGGTTGGCTAAGTGGGCGCTACCCATAGCCATCCTCTTGGGGCATGCTCTACCGTGATAAGACTCATACCTCTAGAGTCCAATCACAACCTATAGTAATGCTACAAATGAGGGGAAGAAAGTCCGGGCTGGTTACTGAGGTGTTTGTCTCGAAAGCACTCTTGCCTTGTGAGACTACCTGAGTACCACTAGGAAGACTACCCTACAACCCATAGGCTAGAATAGACTCCTAGATGCCCGAGAGAGGATATATGGACGACCCCCATTTTGCCGGTTACCCATACTCCCCCTATATATCCTGCGAACAAGATTCAGTTGGACCGACGGCGACGACTCATATGGTGTTACGGCAGCTGCTCCAATGACCTCTTTTAACTAGCAAACGAGCAACTACACAGCCGTCTGCCTCTGACGCGCCGTTCCAATGCTGGGGCCAGAGGGGGGTGTTAGCTAAACCCACCCAAGTTCAATAGTATGTGCGGGCTACTCTGACACAGGCGTGGGGCCTCCCCGCCCAGATGCGTGTGCGCCCAAGAACATCAAAGAGCCCATAGAATGTGACGCAATCGACCTCTAAGTTCTAGGATGACTTTGCTGGTGAAGGTAGGGTAACTTGGGTTCCTCAGTAGGGTATCTGGGACCTATGGGCATAATAACCAAATTCCCAAGGTAGGGTAACTTTGCTCTCTTATGCCTTTAACCCCTCAGGAAGTCTTCCAGTCGACCACAGTAGGCGTCTCGGAGATCCGTGTCACATCCCCATAATTCTCTTGATCTTATGCGAATGTTTTCCTCAAGGGTTACCCTGCCTAATAGAGTACCTCAAGGCTACTCAACTATTGCCTAGGCCTGCCCCTAGGTTTACCAGCTATGTATATACTAAGTATACGAGACCATACCACCTCTGGTTACCACTTGGTATACCATTTGGGCTAACGTGATAGTAATTGTAGCTACCTATCGTAGAGTCATTACACGTTTGCACCGCTTGGAATCACCATGGAACTACTTCTTGCCGAAGAAACTTATGCTACAGACTATTCTCTATCTGTAACGACTCTACGATAGGTAGCTACAATGACTATCACCTTAGCTCAAATGGTATACCAAGTGGTGACCAGAGGTGGTATGGTCTGGTATATTTAATATACAAATAGCTGGGTAACCTAGGACAAGGCCTAGGACGTAGTAGAGTAGACTCTGGTACTCTACGAGGGAGGGTAACCTTTCATGAGTAAGTTCGCATAATGTAAGGAAATTTATGGGAACATTACACAGACCGCCGAGACAAGATTTGGTGTTGAAGGGAGGACTGCCGGAGTGGTTAAAGGCATAAGAGGGCAAAGTTACCCTACCTGGGGAATTTGGCCCTTATGCCAATGGACCCCAGTTACCCTACTGTGGAGTCCAACTTACACTAACTTCACCAGCAAAGTGATCCAAGAACTTAGTGGTCGATTGCCTCACATTATATGGGCTCTTAGATGTTCATGGGCGCACACGCATCTGCACGGGGAAACCCCACACCTGAGTAATGGTGGCCCGAACATGCTATTGAACTTTGGAGGGTGGAGCTAAAACCCCCCTCTGGCCCCAGGGCTGTGACGGCGGCGCGTCTTAGGCAGATGGCTGTCTAGTTGCTTGTTTGCTAGTAAAAAGAGGTCCTTGGAGCAGCTGCCGTAACACCGTTGAAGTCGTCGCCATCCGTCCGACCGAATGTTGTTCGTAGGATATATAAGGGGAGTATGGGTAACCCCCAACCTGGAGGTCCCCCATAAATGGTCTCTCCGGCACTCAGGAGTCTATATTAGCCTATGGGTAGTAGGGTAGTCTTGGTAGAGGTACTTAGGTAGTCCACTGAAGCCAGGGTGCTGTCGGGACAAACACCTAAGCAACTAGCCGGAACCTTCTCCCCTTGATTTGTAGCATTACTATGGGTTGTCAGTGGACTCTAGAGGTATGAGTCTAATCACAGTAGAGGATGTCCCAAGAGGCTAGCTATGGGTAGCCCCAACTAAGCCAGCCATTGGCTACATCTCACTGGGGGAGCTTGGATGTCAAATTATCGTATAAGATCGTAGCGTAGATTAAATGATGGACTGCATAGCTTGTATAGACGAAACTACCACTGGGCCAGTGAGTCCACCACCTAGGTATTTACTCCTGTTGTTGGCATCACAGTTAGCCACTGGCGTGCCTTCGATAGGAAGAGTTTTTCCACCTGCGTTTGTATTGGAGATGCATTGCAGAAACTCATGTCCTATTCACGGAGTTAAGTGTACCCGTGTTGGTCCGACACTTCCGGCAGCATAATTCCTGATGGAGGGTAGACCTCGAACAAGCCCTCAGCAGGACAGGGTGCTCCCACAAGGTCGGAGTAGTGGTGAATGTCAAAGGCGTAAATCTGATATATACTTAAGTTTAGGCATTTGGCATTTGACTTCGATAACCAACCTTTCCTCGTGACAACTAATTGAGTGAAGCTTTCAGCTTAACGATATTAAGTTTTACTGTTTGATCCTTCTAACTTATTTCACCTCATCTTTATCTTCTACATTGAGTGTTTGGTACGGTCGCACCCTTAGAGTTCACCTCTCTATACGGTGCCCCCGTTATACTATCCCGTCCATTAGGTACAACCACCATTGAAAAGCCCATAAACCCGGACTGGAGCAGACAAATTATCCCACCAACATCTAAGGAATCCTCTCCTACGCAGACCTCTAAAGAATACTCATCTGTGTAGGACAGCCCTCTCGCAATTCCTGAACCCTTAGTTACTCCAGCTTCACCATGGGGCAGGAACCAACGCCAACTACAACTCGTCCTTGTTAACCCTAACCCACCTCTGAATATGCCTGGACTATCCAGACATACTGGAAGGATCTCTACCAAACCGCCACAGAGTTACAAAAAGCAACTTGGTCACCAAGTTCAACTTGCCTCTAGAGAAATTCCTGACAAGGATCCCACCATGTCACAGCTTTACTCCTGTCTAACGAAAAGGTACAATAGAGGGCTAGCAGTTGACCGCCAAGCGCTAGGGCTAAGGGAGTCTTCAGAGAACTCGAAGATATAGAGAGATAATAGTTAAATAGCAAGTGGAACTCAGAGATCGCCCTTCAACCAAGTATATTCATAAAACTTCTGTCTGCTGAAGTCTGCCGTTCTCCTGCTAGCCAGGAGATTAGTTTTAAATACAAGAGTTCCCCGAGGGCGATAGTACTCAGATATCCTGAAAGCACGATCATTAGCGGGCAGTGCACCTTGCCCTGCATGTCCTGTGATCTTACATGAAACCTGAGAGTCATAACACTGCCTCCATGCTATCGTCAGCTTACATGGCCGTTCCTTCACTTGTGATCCTAAATAAAACAATCGACATGCGAAATTAAACTTAACACAAGCGACCGGGCCCCAATAGGGCTCTGGGGCTGTAAAACAATCAAACTAATCAAAGTAAGCAAAGTAATCAAACTAAACATAGAAGGTCCTGCACTCTGCTCTTGTATACTGTTACCAGAACATGTATACATATTACACACCACCTATCGCCAAGCTGTAATTAACTGGCTGATGGAACGATCGACCTCAGCTATAGATGATGAGATCAGTGGGCTAAAGAGGAGTAACACCTTTGACATTGTCAATAAACGAATAGGACGGAATATTGTGCGAAGAAAGTAGGTATTCAAAACCAAAAAGAATGCTGATGGTACCTGGGAAAGATCATGAGCAAGGGCTATTGCACAGGGATTCACCCAAGCCCCCGGCTTCAATTTTAAAGATATCTTTGCCCCTGTTATTCATTATGAATTACACCGATTAGTCCTTCTGATATGCGCCAGAAGCAGATGGCGACCACGTCCTTTCGACATCATATCCACTTTCCTTTACAGTAAATTGAAAGAAGAAGTTTACATGCAACCGCCACCAGGGTTCAGTGACAGGGACAAAGTATGGAATCTTAATCAATACATATATGTTAAGCAATCTGCAAATAAATGATATGCTCTCTTCACTAAATTCTTAACCTCCAAAGATTTCACAACATCACACCAAGACCTGTGCCTGTTTATCCACAATAAGTTCGAATGCTACATATCACTTTATGTGGATGATATTGCAATATATTCAGCCAATAGCCCCAACCGGACCACTCTCATCAAAGACCTGAACAGGTCATTTGAGACCTCGGACCTTGGGAAAGCCTCATGTCAACTCGGACTACATATCAAGTATACATCGGACGGTATCGCTCTTACCCAGGAACTTTACATCGGTACTAACCTCTCTTGATTTGGAATGGAAAACTCAAATACGGTATTCATCCCCTTAATAAAAGGCATTACACTTACCAAAAGGACTACAGAAGAACCAAAAGATCAAGTTACACAATACCAATCAATGATAGGCTCCCTAATGTATCTCGTTACCGGAACAAGACCCGATCTAGCGTACATGATTTCATTTCTTGCACAATTTTCATCTTGCCCTACCGAAGAACATATAAAGGCTACTAAACATGTCCCTAGATATGTTAATGGAACACGAAACCTAAGCCTATTTTACCCGTACACAACAATGAATACTATCGATATTTATGTTGATGCCGACTTTGCTGGCTGTCACGACACCAGAAGATCTACTTCCAGTTACATGGTTCTATTCAATAACTGTTGTATCTCCTGGCTCTCGCAGAAGCAAGTCTCCGTTGCAATATCAACAACTGAAGCAGAATTCCTTGCTATGTCCTATGGTACTCGCCATATCTGATGGCTTCTCAAAGGCCTTGTAGGCTTTTGTCTCCATGTTCCTATCGCTATGCATGCTGATAATAGCAGTGTGAATTTCATAGCCGTCAACCCTCAGATCAATGTTCGAACAAACCATATCGCCATTGACTACTTTATCACACAGGAAGCTCTGGATGACAACTTGTTCGTACTCCTTAAGGTAGAATCAGTTAACAATTGCGCCGAGAGCTGTACAAAAATCTTACCGAAGCCCGCAGATGAAAGGATGGTTGATTTATTGGGCTGTAGATAATGTGGGAAAGTGTTGAAATTTTGGGTATATTTCCTAGCACAATCCATGACACTACGGTGTATTTCTTTACTTTGTATTTCGGCTACACCTGTTCACCGCTTACATTACTACAGCTAAGACATATATTATAGTGTTTTATTATTTATTTCATGGGTATATCTCGAGATTTATTTATTCTGTTTTCCTATGAGGTGTTATGGTGGTTTATGCATCTCTTAGGCACCATTCTTGATCATGATATTTCTAATAAAGTCCTCCCACCCTCACGGACTCACACACATTATTTGGGATTTATTTGGCAGGATTTTCAGGGTCAAACATGTTCGCACTTATGTTTCTTACATTGTTATCCCTATATTTCTCTGGGTGATATGGGCACGCTCTTTTGTAGACATATAGCAGCAACTACCCACTTCACTTAGAAGAATAACCACCAGAACTCTTACCAATCTGCTCTCCTACTATTACTCCTCATCTAGTGTGCCTCGCAACCCCCCTCGTACTTGCGCAGTATTATCCAAATTGAGTAGATCATGCCTCTGGTGTTGACATTTTGAACAGAAACAGCTGGTGGATAGCCACTTTCACAGCAAGCCCAACGTCGCCCTAGATAGTGCATTTACCGGAGAAGGTGAGGGCCATCAGTACCGGTATCACAAGGAGGACTAGCAGTATGTTGGAGATTGTCTAGTATCACAAGACTTCCATGTTCCCGGCTTAGTTAATCTCAAGCCAGAAAGCCTGATGAGGAATACTGGATACAAACCAATACCCTACTGAAATAGTGGTACATTCAAGCAAAAGTGTTGTCAGACCAACTTCTAACCTCCCCCGCACTCGCATCATGATGACATCACCTCCCCCAAGAAAACGCACTGCAAAAGCATCAATCCGGTTGGCTCTTTAGCGATATGATACAATAAATTTGAGGTACGGCTACCCACTTCGGTCATGTCTCGGGGTTAGCTTAGTGACTGACTACCCTGTGTAGATTACGTCTATCATTGGTTGCGATGGAGTGGGCTTGGCGCGGGTGGTTCCAATCAGTAGTTTCTCTCTTGTACCACTATTATAGTCAATAACGAACCTCTCACCTTACACAACCTACCACACACCCATCCCAACAAATCCAACCCCCACGAGCACCCCCCCAATCCCAAACACAACTGACCTCCCCACCGCCACCCACATCTCACTCACCCACCCCTCCCTCCTCCCCAGCCATCAAACTCCACCCAACCCTCTAGAAATCCAGGAGAAACACCACACCGTTCAACCCCCCATCCCACCAAACTATGGTGGCAGGGAATATCCATCCGCCGGCGACAACCACGAAGCTATGAACAACCCCAAGAAGATCAGGAGGGCAACAACAACTCGCTTTAGGGCTCTGAAAGAAATATCCCCGCCGGTGAGGTGGCGAGCACGAGTGCAGCTACAAGTGGTAATTTCTTATTTGAAGCGCAGACTTTACGGGGAAGAGCATGGAGCACATCTGTTGACAGCACTTGTGCAAGGTTGGGCAGGAGGACAGCAGAGAGAGTATAATTATAAAGGTGGGAGGTAGGACACTTCTCTCACAGTTATGGGACGTTCCGTTGAAGTTCGCCAGCTGTGAATTTCCTCACATAGGGACAGGATTCAATGTTTCACTCCTATACTGGAGCTGAATGCACCATCTGATTCACTCTTCATCCGCTGAGGATCATGTTCAAAATGTGAACACCAGGGGCATGATCTCCTCTATGTGGATAACACTGCACAAGAACGAGGGGGGTCGCGAGGCACACTAAGCGAGGAGTAATAGTAGGACAGCAGATTGGTAGGAGTTCTGGTTCTTATTCTTCTAAGCGAGGCGGGGGGTAGCTGCTATATTTATACAAAAGAGAGCGTCCATATAACCGAGAGAAATATTGGGAAAAGAATGTAAGAAACTTAAGTGCGAACATGTTTGACCTTGGAAATTCTATCAAATAAATCCCAAATAGTGTGTGTGTGTCCGTGAGGGTGTGAGGGCTTTATTAGAAATATCATGACCAAGAGTGGTGCATAAGAGATGCATAAACCACCGTAACACCTGATAGGAAACAACAACAAATAAATCTCTAGATATAACCATGAAATTAATAATAGAACACTATAATATAGGACTTAGCCGGAGTAATGTAAGCGGTAGCCAGGCATAGCTGAAAAACAAACTATTTAAAGAAATACACGGTAATGTCATATATTATACTAGGACATATACCCAAAATTTCAACACTTCACCACAGTATCTAGAGCCCAATAAACCGACTATCCTTTCATGTGCGGGTTTCGCTAAGATTTTTGTACAGATATCGGCACAATTGTTAACTCACTCAACTTTAAGAAGTACAAACAAGTTTTATTGCAGAGCTCCGTGTGATAAAGCAGTCCATGGTGATATGCTTCATTCGAACATTGATCTGAGCGTTGACGGCTAAGAAATTCGTACCGGTATTATCAGCATGTATAGCGATTGGAACATGGAAACGAAGGTCTGCGAGGCCTTTGAGAAGCTATCAAATATGGCGAGTACCATAGGACATAGCAAGGAATTCTGCTTCAGTTGTTGATATTGCAACGGAGACTTGCTTCTTCGAGAGCCAGCAGATACAACAGTTATTGAATAGAACAATGTAACAGGAGGTAGATCTTCTGGTGTTGTGACAGCCAGAAAGATCGGCATCAACATAAACATCAATCGTGTTCATTGTTGTGTACGGGTAAAATAGGCCTAGGTTTGATGTTCCATTAACATGTCTAAAGACATGTTTAGCAGCCTTTATATGTTCGTGGGTAGGGCAAGAGGAAAGTTGTGTGACAAATGAAATCGTATACCCTAGATTGGGTCTTGTTCCGGTAATGAGGTACATTAGGTAGCCTATCATTGATTGGTATTATGTAACTTGATCTTTTGGTTGTTTGGTAGTCCCTTTCATAAGTGTAATGCCTTTTGGTAAGGGGATGGATACCGTATTTGAGTTGTCCATTCCGAATTGAGAGAGGATACAACTGATGTAAAGTTCCTGGACAAGAGCGATACCATGTGATGTATAGGTAATATGTAGGCCGAGTAGAAATAAATATTCCCCATAGTCCGAGATCTCAAATGCCGTTTTCAGGTTTTTGGTGAGAGTGGTTAGGTCGGAGGGTATCGGCCGAATATATTGCAATGTCATCCACGTAAAGTGATATGTAACATTCATGCTTGTTGTGGATAAACATGCAGGGGTCTTGGTGTGATACGGTAAAATCTTTGGCGGTCAAGTATTTAGTGAAGAGAGCATACCATTTATTCGCAGATTGCTTAAGTCTATATATGTATCAGTTAAGTTTCCATCCTTTGTCTCCGTCACTGAACCCTGGTGGCAGTTGCATGTAAACTTCTTCTTTCAATTTACTGTAAAGGAAAGTGGATTTGACGTCAAACTGATGTGGTTAGAATCTATTGCTGGCACATATCACCAGGAGTAATCAGAGTTATTGATAATGAATAACAAGGGCAAAGGTATCCTTGAAATTGAAGCTGGGGGCTTGTGACAATCCCTGTGTAATGGCTCTTTCTCCAAATCTTTACAATGTACCATCAGCATTCGTTTTGGTTGTGAATATCTACTTACTTCCGACAATGTTCTGTCCTATTGGTTTATTGACAATGTGAAAGCTATTATTCTTCTTTAGCGCATTGATCTCATCATTTATGGCCGAGGTCCATTCTTCCTTAAGCGAGCTATTGACAGCTTGGTGGTAGGTAGTCGGGTCCTCATCAGCAATTTCACTAGAGCCAAGTTGAACTCAGTGACCGAGTCGCTTTTTATAGCTCTGTGGCGGTTTGGTAGAGATCCTTTCAATATGTCTTGATAGTCCAGGAGTATTCACAGGTGGGTTTGGGTTAACATCTACCAGTTGTAGTTGGTGTTAGTTCTGCGCCGGCAGTGAAGATGGAATAACTAAAGGTTCAGGAATTACGCGTAGTGAGTCCTCAATGAATGAGATTTCTTTAGAGGGCTGAGTAGCAGAAGGTTCCTTAGATGTTGGTGGGATAATTTGTCGGCTCCAGTTCTGGTTCATGTGCTTTTCAATGGTGGTTGTAGCTAATGGAAGAGATAGGGGATAGACAATAGCACAGATTTCCTCCCCAAGAAGTGGTTCCATAGTCGTTCCACGCGGTGTGAATGTCTTAGTTGTCCAATAGATTTGTTGAGTTTCTGTTACCTTAAGCTGCCAAGGGATGTAAATCCTATATATTTTATCAGAAGAGCTATAACCAATAAGATATCCTTCAATGGCCCGGGGCATCAATTTCGTTCCTGGTAAACCTTTCTCGTGTGGTAGGTGAATGAAGCATTTGGTCCTGTAGGGGCGGAGATGGTTGATCAATGGTTTCTTTTTGTACAGAGATTCATAGAGCGTCGATTTTGCTATGGATCAATTAGGGAGTCTATTCCCAAGGTAGACAGCCGTTGCAATGGCTTCGGCCCACAAAGCTAAGGGTAGGCCAGTCAACATGGAGCGAGTGGCGGTGATGATGATTCAATTGTATCGTTCGGCAGCACCATTTGATTCATGTGAATGTGCGGGGGGGAGGTCATTTACTATGCCTTGTTTGTCTAATCATGTGAACATTGTAGTATTGACGTATTCTCCACCATTATCGGTTCTGAATTGTTTGATGCTAGCGTTATCTTGCGTATGGCGGCATTGATGAAACTGGTAAATACTTTAACGCTATCAGATTTAGCATGAATGGGATAAATCCAAGCGTATCGTGTATAGTGCTCCATGAATGTAACACAGTAGTTCGATTTGCCGAATGAGGTCTTAAAAGATTTTCCGGTAAGGTAGGAGTGAATTAATTCCAACCGTGTATCGGAGCGTGTCTCGGTTGTTGATACAGGCTTTGGCTTTGTGCTTTTGCGTGTAATGCAAGTTTCGCATTGCCAGTCTTTGGGTCTTTGGGGAGGTTGATAGTGTCGGAGTGGTTGGTGCTTTTGAGATAATCAGATGATGGATGTCCAAGGGCTTCGTGCCACAGTTGGTAAGTAATCCGCTTGGCTGACTCCTTCTCTTCTTGTACAACATAATCATGTCTGTCAAGCTTTCCCCAGATAACCTCAGTTTTATTTTCCCTAAAACATGTATATCGCTTCCGGAACTAACCAAACAAAATCCTTTCCCCAAAGAAACAATAGAGCGCCAGGAGAGCAAACTGCAAGAACCCAAACCCGGAATCCAAAGATCACGTTTAAGGTAGACAGGAGAAACATGACCATGAGATATTTTGGCCAAAATCCTAACTGTTCCACGGCCACATGATTCTATGGTAGAATCATCGCCTAACCTAATGGTGCCTTTTACAGTCTCGAAGTTTATAAAAACGTCCAAGTTGTTTGTCATGTGTGAGATTGCCCCTGTATCTATAACTCATTGGGGATAGGAAGAGGTTTTGGTAGTCATGCCGATGGAGGATAATGTACTAACTAGTTCAGGAGTTTCTTCCTTTCCGAGTTAGTACTATTAACTGTCTTCTTCTCTTTATTCTTCTGGTTGGCACCTTTGAGCTTTGCACACTCATTCCAGGTATGGCCATCATTATGAGCAGTTGGGAAGTGGTTTTTGAAGTAGGAACATTCCTTGGAAGTAGCCAGTGGTCCCATACGGGAGGGTTCTCTTCGTGTATCCTTTCCTTTTTCTTTAACATCAGCGCTTTTATACCCTTTGTTGTCAACAGAATTAACGGTAGAAGGAGTCTTCAAATCTAGCAATTCATTGTAAACATGATGGTAGGTAAGGTCTTCCTTGGTGTGAAGGTTATCAACAATATTATTCATCGATTGGGAAAGAGAATGTAGGTGGATTGATGCTTTAGCCTCGGGAGATTCGAACACAGTTTGCAAAACAAACTGTTAGGTGTATCGATCGGTGGAGGAGCCGGTTAAGCAACAAAGTTGTAATTGATTCAATAGGGTATCGTACTTGTTGATATGATCAGAAAAGAAGATCAACCCTATTGTATCTGGAGTCGAAAACAGAATTGAGTTCGTCGAAGAAGGAAGAGGTGTTTTCTCTAGCAAACTTGTCCTCAAGAGCGGTCCATATTTTAGGAGGGATTTTATGGGTTGCGAGGAGGATTAGCCACTGAGAGTCTACTGTTTCGATGAAGTATGTCACGGCATACGGGTAGCGATCGATAAAGTTGTGCTTGATATCTCCTTCAAAACTATCAATCGTTTCTTCACCTATAACAGTATCCCAACAGTTAAAAGGTTCGAGAACATATTGAGAAATGTATCTCCAACCATGGGAGTTTTCGGTCTCAATGAGGTTTGGGATAGAGCTCGCTTTGGAGTTTGGAGCGACTAAGTTCGTAGAACTTTCTATCTATTTGTCGGGGGCCGGAGTAGATGTTAAGGGCTCTGGGGCTGGTGGAAGTGAGTGCAACCAAGTTCTAGATGGCCGCTGGGATGCCGATCGTGTAGAACGTTGAGTGGTTTCAGAAGCAGAGGTTGAGAAGCCACAGTGATAACCTCTTTTGTTTCCTGTGAAGAATCTCCCTAAAGTTTCTCTTCTTGGGCCTGAGTCTGTAATTTTCTATAAAAAGATTACACCAAAAAATAGTAGACTTCGCTCACAGCACTTCCAGTACCAGGTCCAACCTGAGTATCTGTGAACCCCCTTAATAAAGATGTTACTGTGTTCAGTAACAAGCTTTACCTGTCGCTCCCATGTGAGTAACTAGAAAAGGGGTTCACAGAACGTTGATTGAGTTAGGTACTGGTGTAGTTGTTGAGGAAAGAGAGGAAAGTTGGGTTGCAATAGGGGGAATGCTGCCTTTTAAAAGAGGTAAAAGGGGTTGCGCCCAGTCAATGCCGAGAAAAATTATGTTTCAACAAAAAATGCTAGATAGAGGTTGGTAGAGAGGTAGCAACCATTGCTAGGGAGGAGGTATCGGTTCAATGTAGGGTGCAAAGAAGGTAGGTAGTCAATCACATGGGAGTGGAAGGGTGTAGACAGATTTATTACAGAGTAAGAAGAGCCCGGGCTCATAACCTGTTCAAAATATGAAACGCCAGGGGCATGATCTACTGTATGTAGATAATACTGCGCCAGTATGAGGGGGGTTGCGAGGCATGCTAAGCGAGGAGTAATAGTCGGAGAGCAGATTGGTAGGCGTTCTGATTCTTATTCTTCTAAGTGAGGTGGGTTTTGTTTTTCTTTTTCTTTTTTTTTGTTTTACTCATTTATTCTCTGTTTATAGTATAGGAACTTACATGGAGTGCTAGCTATGGCACAAACAAAACCATAAATGCAAGAGCATCCTCCCCGCCCAGAAGTCAATCCATCATCCCAAGTCCCTGTGGTATGGAACCAACTGCACATCTCGCCCTCAGAAAGATACACCACTGCCTACCTAAATTGATAGACAACGAGAAATCAAATCAGGAACAAGCAGGAAACAACAGAAAAACCCCTGACGTTGTAACTGGGACACCCTGTAGAGAGGTGAACTCTAGGGTTGCGACCGCACCAAACTCTCAAAGTAAAAGATAAAGATGAGGTAAAATAATTCAGAAGAATCAACGGTAAAACTTAATTGAGTTAAGCGCCAAGCTTCACTCAATTTAGTTCTCTCGAGGAAAAGTTGGTTATCGAAGTAGAATGCCAAACGCTTAAACGTGAGTAGATATCAGATTAAACCCGTTGACATTCACCACTACTTCCGACCTTGTGCGAGCACCCTGTCCTGCTCAGGCTTTGTCCGAGGTCTACCCCCTATCAGGACTTTATCCTGCCGGAAGGGTCGGACCAACTCGGCTACACTTAACTCCGTCAATAGGACATGAGTTTCTGCAATGCATCTCCAATTCAACCGCACGTGGAAAAACTCTTCCTATCGAAGTCATACCAGTGGCTAACTGTTATGACAACAACTGGAGTCAATACCTAAGTGGTGGACTCACTGGCCCAGTGGCAGTTTCGTCTATACAAGCTATGCCGTCCATCATTTAATCTACTTGACTATTCAATGTGATAAATTGACATGCAAGCTCCCCCGGTGAGATGTAGCTGATGGTTGGCTAAGTGGGCGCTACCCATAGCTAGCCTTTTCGGGACATGCACTACTGTAATAAGACTCATACCTCTAGAGTCCAAGAACAACCCATAGTAATGCTACAAATCAAGGGGAGCAGGTCCCGGAGGGTTACTAATGTATTTGTCCCGAAAGCACCCTGGCCTCCTTGGACTACCAAAGTCCCACTAGGAAGACCACCCTACTACCCGTAGGCCATGGTAGACTCCTAGGTGCCGCAGAGACCATTTATGGGCGACCCTCCTTTTGGCGGTTACCCATACTCCCCTTATATATCCTGCGAACGACATTCAGTCGAACGGACAGCGACGACTTATACGGTGTGACGGCAGCTGCTCCAATGACCTCTTTTAACTAGTAATGAGCAACTACACAGCTGTCTGCCTATGACGCGGCATCCCAAAGCTGGGGCCAGAGGGGGGTGTTAGGAAAACCTGCCCAAGTTGAATAGCATGTTTGGGCCACCCTTACACAGGCGTCGGGCCTCCCTGCCCAGATGCGTGTGCGCCCAAGAACATCTCAGAGCCCATAGAATGTGAGGCAATCGACCTCTAAGTTCTATGATGACTTTGCCGGTGAAGGTAGGGTAACTTGGATACCTTAGTAGGGTAACTGGGGTCGATGGGCATAATCACCAAATTCTTAAGGTATGGTAACTTTGCCCTCCTATCCGGTTAACGACTCCGGAAGTCCTCCAGCCAACCACAAAGGTAGTCTCTGAGGTGCGTGTAACATTCCCATAATTCTCTTGACCTTATGCGTATCTTCTCCCGAAAGGTTACCCTGCCTAGTTGAGTGCCCAAGGCTACTCAACTATTCCCTAGGCTTTATGCTAGGTTTACCAGCTATGCATATACCATACCATACCACCTCTGGTTACCACTTGGTATACCATTTGGCCTAAGGTGCTAGTTATTGTAGCTACCTATCATAGGGTCATTACACTACTCCCCTCTTCTCTTGGTCTGTCATCAGACCGTCAATATCGTCTCTTAGTTCCACGGTTTAGAATGTCTATAACCCTATAGTCTTTAGGTTTAGACAGATACCTCTCATGGAACTGTTGCAATGCCTGCATTGCAGTATCTTCTAACATCTTGAAGGGTTCCCACGAATTCTCTTCTGGACCGCACTCTTCCCAAGGAATCATATATTACACAAAGCGGTGTAGACACTTCGACATACGGTTCCCATACCATGGGCTGTCAACCACTTCCGCAACAACATAGCTAGGCTCATTATCTACTATGTCCGGTGTTGGTATTATCTTTTGAGGCCTGACCACAGGATCTTCATGATAGGGTTCCAACAGACTAACATGGAATACAGGATTGATGTCCCATCTTTCCGGCAGCTCAATCTCATAGGCCCTAGACCCCACCTTGCGTTTGACAACCAAGGGTCCAAACATCTTATGGTCTAGTTTTTCCATAGGCCTTTTGGTATGAAGGTTCTTGCGGTTTAGCATAACCCTATGGGCTTTCTTAGCTCTGCCTTGTATAAGATCTTCTAATGTGACATATTCCGGAGCTGGCTGCCTCTTTTGATCATGCCATTTCCGTGGTCTTTCCTGTGCCTGCTGTATTGTTTCCCGGATATCTTGCCATGTGCCTTCCCAATCTTTTACAACAAGCGCACTGTCATGGTGTATTCCTTTGTTTTCAGACACTATCCCCGACCACTAAGTCTGTGGGCAGAATCCATAATTTATTTCAAAGGGACTAGCCTTTGTGGATTCTGACATTGAAGTATTATACACATGTTCCATGAAAGGCAACAGGGATACCCAATCGTCTTGCTGATATGAACAATAACTTCTTAAATATTGTTCTAGTATCTGATTAACCCTTACAGTTCGCCCATCGCTTTCTAGGTGGCATGCGGTAGAGAGGTTTAGCATAACTTGCATTAGTTCCATCAGGCTTGGCCAAAACTTGGACGTGAATCGGGTATCTCGGTCAGAGACAATTGATTCAGGAACCCCATGGAGGTGTCAGATTTCTTTCACGAACGTCAAGGCCAATTCCTTATTATGTGCTTCAGTCATTAGTGGTATGAGGTGTGCCATCTTGGAGAACCTGTCTACGATTACCCATATCTTCGTATACCCATCGCACTTTGGTAACCCAACAATGAAGTCCGTGGATATTGCCGTCCATGGTCTTATCAGATCTTCTAAGGGTTCTAGGAGTCCATACTTCTGATCCCGAGTGACTTTATTACATTGACATACATTGCCAGAGCGAACTTACTCGATAATGTTTTCATCCATCTTGGGCCAATAGAAGTTAGCCCTAACCCTACCAATGGTCTTGTATGTTCCGAAGTGTCCAGCAATCTTTTCATCATGTTCTGCCTCCATGATTGTTGGCCTTAGACTTTCATCCTTTGGAATGTACCACCTGTTCTTATACAGGAGCAAGTCCTTTTCGATACTAAAATTTGTCTCGACCTTACTATCGCCTTTGAGGAGTGCCTTTATCGTTTCTAAAGAGGTTTCATCACTATCACCTGCCTTCATAAGAGCCTCATGAAATGATGTCTGCCACCGAAAACCTTGGCAAGTCTGCAACACATGTGGTCGTAAGATGACACGCTCCTCTCTAATATACTGTCCAGGGCGAAGAAAGTGTTAAAGGTTCAGAATTACTCCCCCCTTCAGGGCGGTAGGGCCTACGCCTCGACAAAGCATCAGCCTTTTCATTTAACCGTCCCTCTCTATAAATAACCTTAAAATTCAACGGTTGTAGAAATTCTGCCCAGCGATGTTGTCTACGGTTTAGAGTCTTTGTAGTATTAAAGTACTAAAAATTCTGGTGATCAGTGTACACCAATATCTGATTATCAACCGACATCAACATATATGCCCATTCCTTAAAGGCTGCCACTATTGCGGCTATTTCCTTATCATAGACGTCATAATTTATCTCTGCTGGTGAGTATTTTCTGCTATGAAATGCTACAGGATGCCACTTCTCATCCTCACAGACTTCAGATAATACGGCTCCTAATGCAAAGTCACTAGTGTCGGTTTCCAACATAGTTGGATGAGTGTCATCAAAGTGTGTCAGAATCGGACCTGTGGTAAACATCTCCTTCAATTTGTCAAAAGCATCCTGATATGAGGGAGTCCATGTCAATTTAATACCTTTCTTTGTCAAGTCTGTTAATGGTTTGGCTATCTTGCTAAAACCTTTTATGAACCGACGATAGAAATTGGCAAAGCCAATAAAGCTTTGCACATCAACGACCTTCTCGGGCGTTGACCATGCCTGGATCGCTTCAACCTTTGTACTTATCATAGAGATTCCTCTATCGGATATCTGATACCCAAGGAACTCTACTTCCCGTTAATGGAAGCTTGACTTCTTAATGCTAACGCAAAGGCGCGCCTTTCTCAGCCTTTCCATAACCCGCGTTACCAGGGCGACATGTTCTTCACCTGTTTCGGTATAGATCAGAATGTTATTCATATAGGCGATGACTCCGACATCTAACATGTCACGGAATACATCCTTGATCATACTCTGGAATGGTGATGGTCCGTTCCATAACCCAAAGGGCATCACGGTGTACTCATAAAGACAGTATCTGCTTTTAAAAGTGGTCTTCCATTCTTCACCTTCCGTCATGCGGATAAGGTAATAGTCATTATTCAAATCCAATTTTGTGAAGATATTGGCTTTACCGAGCCTACTGCTGAGCTCTCTCATCAAGGGCAACAGATACTTATTCTTGATAGTAATCTTGTTTAACCCTCGGTAATCAACACATAACCGAAGCATCCCATCAGGCTTCGGCACAAATAATATAGGGGCCCCTCTTGGCAAGACAGATTTTCTAATCTTTCCATGGTCTTCCATTTCGCTAATATAATCCCAAAGTGCGTCCAATTCCTTCTTCGACAAGGGATAGATAGGCCCAGCTGGTAGTTAGCCCTCAGGAATCAAGTCGATACGATCATCGTATTTACTATGCTCAGGTAAAACTTTGATTTTCTCTTGACTGAATATATCTGCATAGTCTCTATATTCAGGGAGAATCTTAACCTTGATATCCTCACCATCTTCATCAGTGTAAAGGGCCATGCCCATGACAAAGATATTGTCTGGGTCTTCGCCTAAGAGTTCCTCTTCTGTAATGAACTCTAAGCACCTTTCTTTCCTTAGGCAATGGGCTTTACAATATTCTGATCGCCACTTAAGACTGCCCTTCTCCCAGTTAATGTCTGGGTTGTGGTCCTTTAGCCACGACATTGGCAGGTAACCATTCACTTTGCCTGCTGGCATATCTGCGACTTCAAATCGCATTTTATTCATATGGTCTCCTATGTACATATCTACCGTCGTGGTATAGTGGAGACCTGAGCGGGGAATGTGGTTTCCACTGGAAACTAAAATCGGTGTCGGTTCCTTCCGATCTACACAATGTACTTGGTATTCTTAACCCAATCGCTACTTAATACAGCCCCAGTAGCGCCACTATCTAACAACAAGAGGGCTTCACCACTTAGCCTCTCTTGATTGTGGCTCCGGTCCAGTCTCACTCTCACGTGAATGGATCTTGTATCCGGCAGTGGGCCTGCAAGCCTCAACTGTTTATCGGGTCTCTTGTCCCTGAACATTACGGTTAGTAAATTTCTAGAAGAATTTGGTATGGTTTTACAATAGCTAATCAATGTCTCTTGCCTTTCGAAACAAGAGCGGCCACAACGGGTCGTGAATAACCTTTATCACTTGATAAATTTTGCGCGTTTTCAATATCTTGACTGTTTACTATCACGCCAGCATGATTTCGGGTATTTAACCCTCCTCTGGTAAACTTGCAAAATAACTTCAGTTGCTAAGTCCAGTCCAGCCTGATGAAATCAACACATAACCCAACCAAATTCAAACCAAAATTCTAAACAGTATGAGATAAGGAAAGAATACTTTCGCAAAATCAGATAAGAAAATAAAACAAAAGCGCAAAACAAAGTACCTCAACCATTCCCAATGTAACAAAAGAAACCCAACCAATCTCGCTATCCCTATAGCCTGATTTTGGTTTCAATATATTGTACCTCTGGTGGGGAACATTACTGCTTCGTTTCCGTCTTCTATCTCATCAGCCCTTCTAGGCGCTAGAGTAGAGTTGGCTTTTGCATTCCTATCACCTCTTGGGATAGATCTTACCTAGCCGTCCATATCGGTATCAATCTCCAAGATATCCAAATCTGGAGGTGGTGATCCCCTGACCTCGGCTACAACTTGCTTAACAGCAGGTTTTGGAGCAGCTTCAATGCCTTCCGATTTCGGAACTTGAGTGGCTTCGTATCCAGCTTTACTGGCACCTGGTTTTCGATTAATTCGAGAGGACGCAACAACTGGAGTAGCCGAAGGACACTTTGCCCAGTAGTGACCGGCTTGTCCACATCAAGAGCATTGATTCAACCCCTTGCGTTTGTCAATCAGAGTCTGAGGAATATCACGATGTATTTTCGTGTGCTCTGTTTCTTGTGGTCTTGAAGACCCAGACGCATAGTTGCGGGGTTTCTCTTGGCGTGGCTCCGAGCTTTTCCTATCCTTTCGCAGTCTTTTAGCGGACAATTGCCTATCATCACTCTTTTCTGGCATGGAATGATGCTTTTCCCTTGTGACCGTACAGTTACAGGAAGCAACGTCTTCCAACTGATGGCCGGTTTGACGGAGGAGATTGATATATTCGACGTATTCATCGGGAAGTGGAGTTCTCAAAGCCCATGCATTGCGAAGGTCTGTAGTTATACCTACGTGGGCTTTGTTCTTGACAAAATTGCCTCTAGATCCCAACTCTAAAGCTAGTCTTATCAGCTTGTCACAAAAGTGATCGATCTTACCAGACTTGATAGTCAAATCATTCCACTCCCTAAGAGCGCTATCCCAATTGGAGTGTCCACCAAAGCTAGACACCAGCCGTTGCCGAAAAGCTTTCCAAGTGCGAAGGACATTTTTCGGATCGAAGGGCATACCTTCTCGATGGGCACCCTCTTCACTAATGTAAGCGTCTATACTATGGTACCATTTTTGCGCATGACCTTGCAGAAGGGGGATACCAAACTGCCTTTATCCCAGTGCTTGCGGAGGGATTCCCTAAAGTAGTCAAGTTTGATTTCGCAATCCTGTATGAAGCGTTGTGGATCGGTAGAGTCACCTTTGAACGGATTGACACCTAAATTCTCAGGTTTCTCCAGTTGATGCGCTGACTTCTTACCCTTGCGTTGTTTCCGTAGATACTCAGCAAGCTCATGACACCGTCAATCATTCCTTTCCTTCCTCGCATGATTCCAGTGGGACTTGCGTCTTCTATAGGAACTTTCGCAGATCGGGAAGGGAGGAGTCAGAATCGCCATCTGAGGAGGAGTCAGAATCACCCGGGTCTCCACCGCCTCCAGCATTTCCACCACGGGGAGGAAGATTTCCTCCACTGCCACCAGCGTTGCTGCTGGGGCCTCCCCCAGGCTAATCATACTTACTAAAACCATCTTCGCCCAGCACGTCTTCATCCATTCTCGCAGGTAATGGGTTAGAGGATGGGTGAGAAGGTTGTTGACTAGTGGCACGAGTGTTAACCGCATAGTCGCTTACAAAATTGGGGCAGTCACTATGCCTAGTGTGCCTCACACACTGACAGTATCCGCATCGGTTCTGTTTTGTCTTTGGCTGAGGAGCACCGTTCCTAGGTCTCGACCAAATATTAATCGCCTCAAAGTCACTCTTGCGACATGGAAACCAATGCGCATAGCGGATATCGCTTCCTTCGGCCACAAGCCTACAGTCAGGAGAACAAACACCGGTAGGCGCTGGCGCCTCTGACCATCGGGCAAAACCCGGAGGTCCAACACTACCCGAAGGCTTTGCTGGTGCGGGTCGTGCTATTGCCGAAACAAAGGCACCTAGGACTTGTGGAGTGGTTCGTCAAGGGGTTTGCCCTGCTACCGCAAAGGGTCGTCCTTGTTCGATACATATCGCTGCCCTATTTTGTTCCACTGCCAAAGGGGCAGGTACAGTCAGCGATTGTGGTAAGGGAGAGGGCGTTGCGGGGACAGCCTCCGGAGATGGCGGCTGAGGAGAATTCTCTCTCCATGATTTCCCGACGAAATGGAGCTAGATTTGGTAACCCCGAGAGGATGTGATGAGGGTCGGAGGTTTTTGACCGAAGGAGTTGTTCCCCGAGAGCAGACAACCTCACTGAAGGCAACTTCGAGAGGGGTTCGACATTCATGTGCTTCGGCCACCGGCTTTTGCAATTCCGCCAGCTGCTCTTGCTGTGCGATGAATTGTCTACCCACTTCATTCAACCAAGGTTGATATTTCTCATGAATCATGCAGGCTGCGACTTCCGCAGCATAATGAGGAGGGGGTTCTATTGCCAAAGGCAGGGCAGGGGCAGCATTCATAACCACGTCATTCTCAGCGTCAATGGAGTACCCCTGGGCAGCGGCCTGCTCCAAGGCTTCTACTGGTTTCCGAATCATCTGATCGAAGATGGCTAACTGACGGAAGTTTCTTCGCTGGTATTTCATCCAACGATTAGCATTTTCCATGATCTCAGTTTCAAGTGCATGCTGATGCTCTTCAGCAAGATTGAGGAGGTGGCTTTGTGCATCTTGCATCTGCCGTGTGATTTCCTCTAGTATCTATGGTTCAACGAGTTCTTTTGTGAAATCAGCGAGAGGCATCTTCCATCGTCAATTCTTGTGGATGCTCCCTCCTACTAATGGGTCATGAGTGAAACTTTCGAGGAAGGCTCAAGGGTGTTCAATCTCTATCTCTGTGACCGTGCGAGGTATTTCAATCTCAAAGGTGGGGTCATTCTCAATGTCATATGCCAAGAGCTGCTGGATTGGCCACCAACCTAATCTCTTCAGGGCTACTCTTGCAGCGGTTCCAGATATTTCTCGTTCAATACCAGTCATCCGCTCAGGACGAGAATGAAACTGGGACACAGCCATAGTGGAAGACATGGTTCTTTCCACACGATGCTTCTTGTACCAGACAAGCGACTCATAGTCAAACAATGTCCAAACTGTAGGATAAACAACAATTCTCAAAAGAGAGTTAAGCGAGTATGCTTAACTATATACTCTCACAGGGGCACCCTATTGAGAGGTGAACTCTAAGGTTGCGACCGCACCAAACACTCAAAGCAGAAGATAAAGATAAGGTAAAATAATTCAGAAGAATCAATGGTAAAACTTAATATCGTTAAGCTCGAAGCTTCACTCAATTTAGTTCTCGCGAGGAAAAGTTGGTTGTCGAAGTAGAATGCCAAACACATAAACTTAACTAGATATCAGATTTAAGCCTTGGACATTCACCACTACTTCTGACCTTGTGCGAGTACCCTGTCCTGCTCAGGGTTCGTCAGAGGTCTACCCTCCAGGAGGAGTTTATCCTGCTGGAAGTGTGGGACCAACTCGGGTACACTAAACTCCGTCAATAGGATATGATCTTTTGCAATGCATCTCCAATACAACCGCAGGTGGAAAAACTCTTTCTATTGAAGTCATACGAGTGGCTAACTGTTATGACAACAACCGGAATCAATACCTAGGTGGTGGAATCACTGGCTCAGTAGTAGTTTCGTCTATGCAAGCTATGCAGACCATCATTTAATCTACGTGACTATCCAATGTGATAAATTGACATGCAAGCTCCCCGGGTGAGATGTAGCCGATGTTTGGCTAAGTGGGCGCTACCCATAGCCAGCCTCTCGAGACATACTCTACCGTGATAAGACTCATACCTCTAGAGTCCAATAACAACCCATAGTAATTCTACAAATCAAGGGGAGAAGGTCCTGGCTGGTTACTGAGGTATTTGTCCCGAAAGCACCCTGGCCTCCGTGGACCACCTAAGTACCCCTAGAAAGACTACCCTACTACCCATAGGCTATGATAGACTCCTAGGTGCCGTGGAGACCCGGTATGTGCGACCCCCATTTAGGCGGTTCCCCATACTCCCCTTATATATCCTGCGAACAACATTCAGTCGGATGGACGGCGACGACTTATACGGTGTTACGACAGCTGCTCCAATGACCTCTTTTAACTAGCAAACAAGCAACTACGCAGCCGTCTGCCTATGACGCGCCGTCCCAGCACTGGGGCAGGAGGGGGGTGTTAGCTAAACCCGCCCAAGTACAATAGTATGTTCGGGCCACCCTTACACAGGCGTGAGGCCTCCCCGTGCAGATGCGTATGCCTCCCAGAACATCTAAGAGCCTATAGAATGTAAGGCAATCGACCTCTAAGTTCTAGGATGACTTTGCCGGTGAAGGTAGGGTAACTTGGGTTCCTCCGTAGGGTAACTGGGACCCATGGGCATAATAACCAAATTCCCAAGGTAGGGTAACTTTGCCCTCTTATGCCTTTAATCGCTCAGGAAGTCCTCCAGTCAACCACATAAGTCGTCTCGGAGATCCGTGTAACACTCCCATAATTCTCTTGACCTTATGTGAATGTTCTCGCGTAAGGTTACCCTGCCTAATAGAGTGCCTAAGGCCACTCTACTGTTCCCCAGGCCTTGCCTTTAGGCGAACCAGCATTCTTGTATACTAATATACCAGACCATACCACCTCTGGTTACCACTTGGTATTCGATTTGGGCTAAGGTGATAGTGATTGGTAGCTACCTATCATAGGGTCGTTACACTATTATAATATCCGAACTGTTACAAAGTTCGAGAACATATTGAGAAATCTATCTCCAACCAATGTAGTTTTCAGTCTCAATGAGCTCGGGATAGAGCTTGATTTGTTGTTTGGAGGCACCGAGTTCTTGGAACTTTCTATGTGTTTGTGGAGGCCAGAGTAGATGTTAAGGGCCCTGGTGGTGGTGGAGGTGAGGGCAACCAAGTTCTAGATGGCCACTGGGATGCCGAGCGTGTAGAACAACAAGTGGTTTCAGGAGGAGGAGGTTGAGCAGTGACGGTGATAACTTCTTCAGTTTCTGTTGAGGAATCTCCGTGAAGTTGCCTACTTGGGCCTCAGTCTGTTATTTTCTAAGAATAAATTACACGAAAATGTAATAGACTTCTCTGACAGTACTTCCTGTACCAGGTCCAACCTTACTATCTGTGAACACCCTTAATAAAGATGTTACTCTGTTCAGTAACAAGCTTTACCTGTCGCTCCCATTTGATTAACTAGTCAAGGTATTCACAGAACGTTAGTTAGGTTAGGTACTGTTCTAGTTGTTGAGGAAAGAAAGGAAAGTTGTGTTCCAACGGGGGATACGCTCCCTTTTAACAAAGGCAAAAGGGGTTGTGCTGAGGCAACGCCGAGAAAAATTCTGTTTCCACAAAAAATGCTAGATAGAGGTAGGTAGGTAGGTAGCAATGGTTGCTAGGAAGGACGTATTGGTGCAAAGAAAAAGGTGGTAAAGAAGGTAAGTAGTCGATCACATTGGGGTAGAAGTGTGTAGAGGTATTTCTTATAGAGTAAGAAGAGCCCGGGCTCATAACCTGTTCAAAATATGAACGCCAGGGGCATGATCTACTCTATGTGAATAATACTGCGCAAGTATGACGGGGGTTGCAAGGCACGCTAAGAGAGGAGTAATAGTAGGAGAGCAGATTGGTAGAAGTTCTGGTTCATATTCTTCTAAGTGAGGTGGGTGTTTTTTTCTTTTTTTCTTTTTTCTGTTTTCCTCATATAGTCTCTGTTTATGGGACAGGAACATGCATGCAGGCTAGCTATAGCATAAACGAAACAATAAATGCAAAAACATCCTTCCCGCTCCGAAGTCAATCCATCATCCCAAGTCCCTGTGGTATGGAACCAACCTCACATCTCGCCGTGAGAAAGATACACCTCTGCCTAGCTAAATGGATAGCCAAAGAGAAATCAAATCAAGAACTAGCAGGAAACAACAGAAAAACCCCTGATGTGCCCACTGCCCGAAAGCACAAATCAAACCAAATTAATATCCCAAAAAATAGCCACTTGAGAAAGCCAAAAGCCAAGGAGCTCAGGGCCAAAGTGCACCTCTGGCCCAATCAAAGGAGCCAGGTGGAAGAAGCAAGCCAGACTCCCTGAAGGAGACAGTGCAATACCATCAGAGGAGCAAGCCCGCCAGCCAGCCGTGGGCAAGAGCTAAGGGAGGGAATGTTAGGAAGCAGCCGGCATCGCCAGAGCTGAACCTAGGCGGGAGGAAAGGTATGAGGCAGTAAGGTGACAGCTGGAGAGGGCGGTGGTAGTAAGATACCAGCTAGAAGAGGAATGGGGCAGTAGGGTGCCAGCCGATGCGACGGTGGGAAAGGAGAGAGGAAGGGTAGACCCAACACTTTGCCGTAGAAACTATCGTTAATCGTAATTCGGGCCCAACTAGGCAGCCTCTTAAAGAAAGGAAGAGAATAGAGCAAGCGACCGGGCCCAGTTAAAGTGTTTCCTCTAACTGCAAACAGTATTCCCGGCCTTTGTAACATGGGCTGTGTGGAGAGTGTTGCCAACCATGCAAAGCGTCTAAGCGAGCCTTAAGCCAGTGCGGGGTAGGAAGAGGAACATCATCAAAAGACAACCAAACCCCAACCAAAAGGATAGAGAGAGGAGAGGAAGGGCCCAAAAGAAAACCTAAAGGGTGGGAGAGGACAGAGGAAGAATACCAACATCCCCTAGGGTAAGCCCATGACGGGGGGTATGGTGGGGAAAGTGGTGATAATTTTGAGGTGTTGAGATTTGAATCGCCGGAGGTGTAGTGGAGAGGGAGGATGCGGAGCGAGGTGGGCGGTAGCTGCTATATTTATACAAAAGAGCGTGGGCATATAACCGAGCAAAATATAGGGAAAACAATGTAAGAAACATAAGTGGTAACATGTTTGACACTGATAATCCTGACAAATAAATCCCAAATAATGTGTGTGAGTCGGTCAGTGTGTGAGGGCTTTATTAGAAATATCATTACCAAGAGTGGTTCATAAGAGATGCATAAACAACCCTAACACCTGATAGGAGGCAACAATAAAAAAATCTCCTGATAAAACCATGAAATAAATAATAGAACACTATAATATATGGCTTAGCCGTTGTAATGTAAGTGGTGGACAGGCATAGCTGAAACATTAACTAAGCAAAGAAATACACTGTAGTGTCATGAATTATACGAGGAAATATACCGAAAATTTCTACAGACGCGACAAGGTCAAATAGTGAGAATAAAAATAAGAGTAGCGATGAGGACGAGGTGAAGAGGCGGAATGGGAATGCCAAATCGGGGCTCGGAGCTTTGAAGGTCCTGAGAATATTCTTCCTGACAAAGAATACACTTTTGAGGGAGGCTCAGAAACGTGAAGCTTTGAGGAGGGAGTTTTTGACTGCAGGAGAAGATTAGGAATGAGAAGATCAGTATTCCGTTTGTTTTTTATGACGGTAGGTATTGCGCTTGCTCCAAATTTTGAAGTTGACATACAGCTAACATCCACAAGCCACTAATGGTGCTCTACCCACCGGAGAGGGAGTGACCGTTAAGAAAGGCGAGACCGTATGGCTCTTTCCCGAACCTGCTAGCAATGTCTGGATACAGGGAGTCGCTCAGGGCTTCAGTCGATGATTTAATGCTTGTTCCTGGTGAAGTGATAATACCTCAGTTATTTCTTTCACCTCTTCCTCCCTTTGCGCGATGACTAACTCGCTCTACAGCATTATGAATTCTACTATTTTATCGTCAATGGCAAGATGGGGCCCAACGGATAATTGTTTGATTTCCCTTCATCTCTATCACCCACCTCCTAAAGTTGCACTCCGAATCCGAAGAGAGATGATCCTACAATGAGAAAAGTTGGATTTTTTTGGGGCGAGCCTCCTTCGCAGGTAGTCAATTCTCGCTGCTTCCTGGTTAGAGATGGTATAATGTACTATCAGAAGGCTCTTCTGAAACCTACAGTATGATACTGTATATAATATTTACTTCTTTTTTTTTCCCTACCTTTTGACTTGTTTGGTAACATGAAATACAGGACCTAGGCTAATGGTTGACGCTGATGTAAAACCATTGGTAGATTTTGTAGTTACGAGGAGAAATTGAATCAAACTGAGGATTGATTGCTAGTACTAGTTGGGACTTGCGGACTATTTCTTGAGGTATACAATGACATGGTGCTCGTCCTAAGAACAAGCGTCTTCCTTGTAAGTGATTATCAAGTGGAGTTAGTTTAGAGTGCGAGTGATCTTCAATGAATAGAGCGTGGTAGGGAAACATCTTCCAAACCAGTCTTTTCAATCCTACTCTCGACAAGTCTTGCGAATCGCTCATGACCTGCTATTAGAGTGCAGGGGCCGTTAGTGGTGCTATAACATCTGAAGCGTTAATCATTTCCTATATACGGGCGAGTATCCTACTGATATCATAAGATGACTCAACTGCCAAGCCCCCACCACCATTCTTCCAAAAATAATTGACAAAAAGGGAAAGTCCACAGCTCCACTAGATCTACACTACTACAAACCACCCAAGAAATAAGACCATAACTTCATAAACAAAAATGGGGAAGAGGAAACTTGTCTGTTCTTCCTTCCCTCCCTTCCCACCTGTCAATTGCGAAATCAACAAATGATGTAACGGTACAGAAAACTACCCTACTCAGCCACCAAGGCAGGCATCAAGGCCACAACCCTATCCGCGAAAGGCAAATGAAGATAACTACTCTGGCAAAATAGCTTGCGGAGGTAGAGCGGCGATCAGGAGGATCTTTCAGAGAGCAGTAAGGCGCCTGAATTGGTTGAGATAAGTACGAGAGTACGGGAGGAGGGCTAGAGATCTACTATGATGAAGAAAGAGGGGAAGCTTGCTGAGCCTGATTCCATCCAGGAGGTGGAATCCTGTGACTCCGATGCAAAGGTGGTGGCGAAGAAGTGAAGGAGAAGGGGTTTTCTGACATCCCCTTCTCTGATATCTCCGCGTCGGACCGAGACTCCGACACGCACCACCACTCTCAGTAGAAACTAACCACAAACACTCTCCATCTCACTGTCTCCTTAGCACCTATATTCCTCCAGTGTATTCTCCCCATCTGCGAATCGCTGCTCATGACTACCCCAGAACCCACCGCCATCATAGATATCTATGAAGACCTAACCCTTAGGCTCACATTCTACAAGATAGCCCACAGCATGGCCAACGAGTGTCACCCCAAGATCCTGGCGGAGGGTGGATGGCTCACCCGGCAGTGGGCTACCTCCATGAGATGCTAAAGGATGATGGGAACATGGGGAAGACACGGCAGAAACTACTAGACAAGGTGAGGGGAAAGTGGGCAGCGCTAGTGACGCGCAGGGCAAGGGGCGAGATTTTATGAAGACAAAGAAGAAGTGATGAACACGATCATGATCGAGCATATAATAGGGGGTATGCTCAATTATGATGGGATGCAATGGACCCCATGATCGCACGATTGACGAGACGGGGGACTCTGATCGACTGATCATTCATGGCCCATGCAGGAGCATGGTCGAGCATAGTCGACTATCGTAGACTATACTCGAGCATGATCCATTTGTTCAGTGAAAGAACTAACAGCGTGAAGTCTGGCTGAATGATGGGTATCTAGTATGCGGGTAGACACCTTTTGTATGAGTTCAAAGTATCACACAATTCCTAAGATGCGTAGAGTGATGAGTCATGATTCCAGATGCTCGGGAATATTTGATGATAGTTGAGCATGATCAAGTACTACCTATGATCAAGCAAATTGACATGATAATAGATATTCTACTCGATCATGATCTGATCAAGGGACCCCTATGATCGAGACTGATGGATGAGACCATGAGAGAGCAAAGCTTGATCATCATCAGATCCTGTTCATCACTACAATGAAGCTAGTACGGCATGTTATTATATTATGAAGTAGAACTCACGAACTTGAGAATAATTTTATTTTTCCCTGCCCTAGTCTAAAGTGTTTTCCCTGTAGGCGCAAGGAGAGAAGTCATATGAAAGTTACTCACCTAAAAGCCATCACAATTTCTTTTCCGCCATGGACCTAGCATTTTCCCCGGCCAAAGACTGGTCATAAAGCTCTCTAGCCACGTGTTCAATCGGTTTGGACTGAAAGACGACCCACGGCGAGTGTGCAACCATAACAAAAACATTGTTCGACAAAAGAGTCTTCATCGTTTCAACATTCTGCGTCTGGTCCCATAACTCGTTCCTGTGTATCCTGCCATCACACAGAATACGGCCTCCAATATCTAGCCCGACTGTATCCAATGCCCCACCCTTGAGCACTTTCCCCTCCAAATTGGCCTGTTTGGCGTCCATTTAAATAAATCTTCGAACCTCTAAAATCCAATGTCAGCAAGAGATAATCTTTTTCAAATTATTTTATAATATATCACTTACCAGCCCAGCTCACCCCGTCCTCAAGGACTTTGGTAATGGATTCAATTAACTTTATTCTACCACCCACGAGATCAAATATCTCCTCGAGCAGTTCACAGGCCTTTCCCCCTTTTTTATTAAGCAAGGCCTTAGCCTCCAGGTAACTGATGTCGCCAACCAAGACAACCTTTCCAAGACGCGACTTTGCAGACCGTGGTATGCACATCCAGAAGTCAAGTTAGCAAGACATAATCACAAGCAGCCTTGACAGCCCAGGGGAGAAGCATACCGAGCATTGGAAGGGGAGCGTGTCCCTCGCTAGTCACAAAAACAGGGACAAACGACCGATTGTCTGCGGCCTCCTTGGCCACGTCCTGTAAGTAGTGCAGTAAAGCAGGGTTTCCAACACCGAGCCTATTAATGTTGTCTAAGACGAGAACGGCAGGAGGACCAGTGTTTTTCCTATAGATATCTGCTCTTTTGCGAAATTCCGAAAACACAATGTCCAGCAGGTGGTCATTTTCTAATATTATATTCGTATTAGTGTAAAGTTTTAAACAAGATCCTTACCGTGAATATCCTCTTATATTAATCCAATTTTTCCCAACATCACTACAACCCAATGGTTACGAGGAGTCGGCCATTTTAGTGCTGGGGCAAACCCGTCTGCAAACCTTTCCTCAGATATTGCCCTGGGTAGAATATCAACATAAATGATACCCCCCAACTCGTGGCTGACATGTCTGACTAGAGTGGTCTTCCCAGTCCTGTGGTATCCGATTATCAAATTGTACCAGTTATAGCCCACCACTGGCTGGGGAACTGAGGAAATGGTTCTAGAAATACCGGGACGTTCAACAAAGCAGTCGAGATTCACATCTGCCACCGCGCCTTGGTCCAGAGCACTCACCAGAAGTCTTTCGCGACGACGATGACTGTAGTACGTATACCCCACATCGGTAACACCGAGCAGGGTCGTGCCGCCAGCCTCCACCCAGGTCGCCAACCCTACGATCTGTGTTTGTTAGAATTTAATTTAATCTTTCAATTTGGAACAAGGGGACAATACATTCTGCCTGTTAGCAATTGAAGCTCTAAATTTCTGCCAAAGAAGAGGCATTTTTTTGAATTGATTCGCAATCATTGGTGTGAGCTATGGGGGCATGGGCAGTTGGAGGTGGGGTTGATGTCAAAGAGGTGAGGGTGTTGGTTGGGACAGGGTTCGGGGTGTTGGGGGGGATAGAGGAAAGGAATCGTGGTCAGAATGTTAGAGGGGAAAAAGGAAAAGATTAGGTTTGTATCCGGTCACTTGGTTCAGATTCCGGGTAACAAGGCAAAAAAGAAAAGGGAAGGGGAGAATAAAAAGGGTGTGGGCAGATTAGCGGCTCTTTTTATTTTTGTTCAATTACGATATCCGGGGCGGGCGAAGAAAACCAGGTACCGGTAATCATGATGGGCTGGGTCGTGCATGCGGCACGTTTGCATGGCTTATGACTCTCATAGCTACTCATGTATTTTCAATTTTTGGTTCATTTTTTCATACAGTTCGGCAATCTAGGACTCCCAACCCCTAGCCCCGCCTCATGTTTAGTCCCAAACACCCAAACCCTGTGGGGTGTGCTAAAGAAGCAGATCATCGGTCTTGGGCATCTAGGCGAATTCAAGAAGGGTCGAGTCGAACTAGCGGAACAACGGGACCGCCGAGTAGCCCACACAATACAAGCGATTCGCAGCTGTGGCGGGGGTGGATGGTGGGAGACCTGCCAGGTTGTCCCAGGAAGGTCATGATGTGCCCACCGACAGCGGAGGTGAGAGAACTAATTAAGATGTGCAAGGACGTGGTGGAAGTGAAATTATCATTCGCTAGGGAGGGTGATGATGATGGCGCGGATGATGGCGGTTACTCTTCATCCGCGGACCCGACATTGTCCAATATTGAGCATAAAAATCAGAGTGGCAAAGAGGACGAGGTGAAGAGGCGGAAGGTAAATGCGAAATCGGGGCTACCGGCTTCGAAGGGCCTGAGAATATTCTTCCTGACAAAGAATACACTTTTGAGGGAGGCTCAGAAATGTCTGGCTTTGAGGAGGGAGTTTTTGCCTATGCAGGAGAAGATTAAGAATCAAAAGATCAGTATTCCCTGTGTTTTTTATTATGGTAGGCATTGAGCATGCTCCAATTTTTGAAGTTGACATAGGGCTAACATTCACTAGCCACTAATATTGCTCTACCTACTGGAGAGGGAGTGACCGTTAAGAAAGGCGAGAAGGTATGGCTCTTTCTCAAACCTGCTAGCAATGTCTGGATACAGGGAGTGGCTCAGGGTTTCTGTCGATGATTTAATGCTTGTTCCCGGTGAAGTGATAATACCTCACTTATTTCTTTCACCTCTTCCTCCCTTTGCGCGATGACTAACTCGCTCCACAGCATTTTGAATTCTACTATTTTATCGTCAATCCCAAGATGGCGCCCAACAGATTATAGTTTGATTTCCCTTCATCTCTATCACCCACCTCCCAAACTTGCACTCCAAATCCGAAGAGAGATGATCCGACAACGTGAAAAGTGGTGGATCGCGGCTAGTGGGAGATGCGTGGGAATGCACTTTTTTTTGGGCGAGCCTCCTTCTCGGTAGTCTATTCTCGCTACTCCCTGGTCAGAGATGGTATAATGTACTATCAGAAGGCTCTTGTGAAAACCACCGTATGATACTGGATATAATATTTACTTCTTTTTTTTTCCTTACCATTTCACTTGTTTGATACCATGAAATATGGGACTTAGACTCATGGTTGACGCTCATGTAAAACGATTGGTAGGTTTTTTAGTTTCAAGGAGAAATTGAATCAAACTGATGATTGATTGCTAGTACTAGTTGGGGCTTGCAGACTATGTCTTCTGGCAGACAATTACATAGTGCTCATTCCGACAACAAGCGTCTTCCTTGTAAGAGATTATCAAGTGGAGTTAGTTTAGAGTGTGAGTGATATTCCATGAATAGAGAGGGGTAGGGAAACATCTTGTAAACAAGTCTTTTCAATCCTACTCTTAACAATTCTTGCTGATCACTCATGACCTGCTATTAGAGTGCAGAAGCCATTAGAGATGCTATAACCCCTGAAGTGTTAATCATTTCCTCTAGATGGGCGACTATCCTACTGATATCGTAATATTACTCAACTGCCAAGCCCCCACCACCATTCTTCCGAAAAGAATTCACAAAAAGGGAAAGTCCAGAGCTCCACTAGATCTACACTACTACAAACTACCCAAGAAATAAGACAATAACTTCATACACGAAAATGCGGAAGAGGAAACTTGTCTGTTCTTCCCTCCCTCCCTTCCCACATGTCAATTGTCCAATCAACAAATGATGTAACGGCACAGAAAGCCACCCTACTCAGGCTCAAAGGCAGGCACCAAGGCCAGGACCCTATCTGCACATGGTAAATGAAGATATCTACTGCGGCAAAATGGCTTGCGGAGGTAGAGCGGCGATGAGGAGGATGTTTCAGGGAGCAGTAAGGCGCCTGAATTGGTTCAGATAAGTACTTGGGTACCGGAGGAGGGCAAGAGATCTGCTATGAAGAAGACGGAGGGGAAGCTTGCCGAACCTGATTTCATCGGGGAAGAGGAATCTGGTGACTCCGATTGCACAAGTGGTGGCGAAGAAGTGAAGGAGAAGAGGTTCTCTGACATCCACTTCTGCGACATCTCTGCGTCGGACCGAGACTGAAACATTCTCCACCACTCTCAGTGAAAACTAACCACAAACACTCTCCATCTCACCATCACCCTAGCACGTTTATTCCTTCTGGATATACTCCCCTTCTGCGAAGCACTGCTCATAACCACCCCGGAACCCACCATCATCCCAGATATCTACGAAGACCTAACCCTTGGGCTGACATTCTACAAGCTGGCCCACACCACGGCCAATGAGTGTGGCCCCAAGAGCCTGGCAGAGGGTGGACGGCTGAGCCGGCCAGGGGGCTACCTCCCTCAGATGCTAAAAGATGATAGGAAAATGGGGAACATATGGCAGAAGCCACTAGACAAGGCGGGGGGGGAAAGTGCGCAGCGCCAGAGACGCGCAGCCCAAGCAGCGAGATTTTATCAAGACAAAGAAGCTAGTGCGGCAGGTCATTATATTATGAAGTAGAACTCTAGGACTTGAGAATAATTTTATTTTTCCCTACCATACTCTAAATTTTGTTTCCCTGTAGGAACAAGAAGAGAAGTTGTATGAAAGATTAGGGACCTAACATCCATCATGATTTCTTTTCCCCCACGGAGCTAGCATTTTCCGCGGCCAAAGACTTGTCATAAAGCTCTCTTGCTACGTGTTCAATCGGTTTGGACTGAAAGACGACCCATGGTGAGCGTTGAACCATAACAAAAACATGGTTCGAAAAAAGAGTCTCCATCATTTCTATATTCTGCGTCTGGTCCTATAACTCGTCCTCATATATCCTGCCATCGCGCAGAATATGGCCTCCAATATCTAGCCCGACTTTGTGGAATGCCCCACCCTTGAGCAGTTTCTCGTGCCTATAGGCGTGTTTGGCGTCCATTAAAATAACGCTTCAAACCTCTAAAATCCAATGTCAGCAAGAGATAATCTTTTTCAAATTATTTTATAATATATCACTTACCAGCCCAGCTCACACCGTCCTCAAGGACTTTGGTAATGGATTCAATTAACTTTATTCTACCACCCACAAGATCAAATATCTCCTCGAGCAGTTCACAGGCCTTGCCCCCATTTTTATTAAGCAAGGCCTTAGCCTCCAGGTAACTGATATCACCAACCGAGACAACCTTGCTAAGACGCGACTTTGCGGACCGTGCTATGCACATCCAGAAGTCATGTTAGCAAGATATAATAACAAGCAGCGTTTACAGCCCAGGGCAGAAGCATACCGAGCATATGAAGGGGAGCGTGCCCCACGCTAGTCACAAAAACGGTGACAAACGACCGATTGTCCACGGCATCCTTGGCCATATCCTGTAAGAACTGCAGTAAAGCAGGGTTTCCAATACCGAGCCTATTAACGTTGTCTAAGACGAGAACGGCAGGACGACAAGTGTTTTTCCTATAGAGATCCGCTCTTTTGCGAAATTCCGCAAACCCAATGTCCAGCAGGTGGTGATTTTCTAATCTTATATTAGTATTAGTGTAAAGTATTAAAAAAGATCCTTACCAGGAATATCCTCTTGTGTCAATCCAATTTTTCCCAACATCACTGCAACCCAATGGCGACGAGGAGTAGTCCATTTTAGTGCTGCGCCAAACAAGTCGGCAACCCTTTCCTCGGATGTTGCCCCGGGTACAATATCAACATAGATGATACCCCCCAACTGGTTGCTGACATGTCTGACTAGAGTGGTCTTCCCAGTCCCGTGGTATCCGATTATCAAATTGTACCAGTTATAGCCCGCCACCGGCTGGAGAAGTAAGGAAATGGTTCTAGAAATACCGGGATGTTCGACAAAGCAGTCGAGATTCACATCTGCCACCGCTCCTTTGTCCAGAGCACTCGCCAGAAGCCTTTCGCGACGATGATGACTGTAGTACGTATACCCCACATCGGTAACACCGAGCAGGGTCGTGCCGCCAGCCCCCACCCAGGTCACCAACCCTACCATCAGTGTTTGTTAGAATTTAATTTAATCTTTCAATTTGGAGCAAGGGGAGAATACATTCTGCCTGTTGGCAATTCAAGCTCTAAATTTCTACCAGATAAGAGGCATTTTTTTGAATTGATTCGCAATCATTGGTGTGAGCTATAGGGGGCGTGGGCAGTTAGAGGTGGGGTTGATGTCAAAGAGTTGAGGGTGTTGGTGGGGAGAGGGTTCTGGCTGTGGGGGGAGATAGACAAAAGGAATCGTGGTCACAAGGTTAGAGGGGAAAAAGGCAAAGATTAGGTTTGATCCGGTCACTTGGTTCAGATTCCGGGAAACCAGGCAAAAAACAACGGGGAAGGGGAGAATAAAAAGGGTCTGGGCAGATTAGCGGCTGTTTTTACTTTTTTTTCAATTACGATACCCAGCGCAGGCGATGAACAACAGGTACCGGTAATCATGATGGGCTGGGTCTTGAATGCGACTCGTTTGCATGGCTTATTACTCTCATAGCTGCTTATGTATTTTCAATTTTTGGTTCATTTTTTCATACAGTTCCGAAATTTAGTGCCCCCAACCCCTAGCGCCGCCTCACGTTTTTTTCCTAACACCCAAAAAGCCCTGTAGGATGTGCTAAAGAAGCAGACAGTCGGTCTTGTGTATCTAAGCGAATTCAAGAAGGGTCAAGTCGAACTAGCGGAACAACGGGACTGCCGAGTAGCCCACAAAATCCCTTCGTTCGTACGCCGAATTTCACGGAAAATTAGTGTGCCGTAGCGCAGAGAGCGACACAGGATTAACCATTCTCGCAACACACCAGGTAAGACACCATGCCATAAAAGAAAGACTAAACGAACAAACCAAACCCAAAATAAATGCCTATTCCTAAGCTATCCCTTGAGCTATTGAGATATTAGCACTAACTCATTTTCGTAAATGTGATAGAAAATACCATGCTCACTGCCAGGAGTGTAGTGCTCAAAATATCACAAAACCAGTACCACTCAGTATGGCCATGATGTAGACAAGATTTTCGGCGTATATTGTCTCCCAATTACCCAAATCGATTAGTGTCTAACATCGCCACCTTCCAGTTTTCGCCCCCCCAACACTCTTAGTAATCCTTCCCAGGGACCGTTCTGCTAATAGCTAAAACCTTATTCAGCCGAGTTTAGTGCTGCACTAGCTTCCTTCCGTGAATACGAACGAAGGGATGTCACCCACCCTCCACCCCCGCCACCGCTGCGAATCGCTTGTATACGAGCTTGTCCCGGGAAGGTCGTGTGGCGCGCACCGACAGCGGAGGTGAGAGAACTAATTAAGAAGCGCAAGAAGGTGGTGGAAGGGAAATTATGATTCGCTGGGGAGGGTGTTGGGGATGATGGCGCGGATGATGGCGGTTGCTCTGCATCCACGGACCCGACAAGGTCAAATATTGAGGAGAAAAATAAGAGTGGCGAAGAGGACGAGGTGAAGAGGCGGAAGCTGAATGTGACATCGGGGCTACCGGCTTCGAAGGTTCTGAGAATATTCTTCCTGACAAAGAATACACTTTTCAGGGAGTCTTAGGAATGTGAGACTTTGCGGAGGGAGTTTTTGGCTCTTCAGGAGAAGATTAACAATGAGAAGATCAGTATTGCGTTTGTTTTTTATTACGGTAGGTATTGCGCATGCTCCAATTTTTGAAGTTGACATACGGCTAACATCCACTAGCCACTAATATTGCTCTACCCACCAGAGATCGAGTGACTGTTAAGAAAGGCGAAGCCGGTATGGCTCTTTCTCGAACCTGCTAGGAATGTCTGGATTCAGGGAGTGGCTCAGGGTTTCGGTCGATAATTTAATGCTAGTTCCTGGTGAAGTGCTAATACCTCCCTTATTTCTTTCACCTCTTCCTACCTCTTTGTGATGACTAACTCACTCCACAGCATGTGAATTCTACTATTTTATCGTCAATCGCAAGATGGGGCCCAACAGATTATATTTTGATTTCCCTTCATCTCTATCACCCGCCTCCCAAACTTGGAGTCCGAATCTGATCAGAGATGATCCTACAATGAGAAGAGTGGTGCATCGCGGCTAGTGGGATATGGGTGGCAATGCATTTTCTTTTTGGCGAGCCTCCTGCTCCGGAGTCTATTCTCGCTGCTCCCTGATTGAAGATGGAAAAATGTACTATCAGAAGGCTCTTCTGAAAACTATGGTATGATACTATATATAATATTTTCTTCTTTTTTTTTTCCCTACCTTTACACTTGTTTGGTAACATGAAACACAGGATCTAGACTAATGGTTGACGCTGATGTAAAACAATTGGTAGGTTTTTTAGTTACAAGGAGAAATTGAATCAAACTGATGATTGATTGCTAGTACAAGTTGGGGCTTGCGGACAATTTCTTGAGGCATACAATTACATAGTGCTCGTTCCGAGAACAAGCGTCTTCCTTGTAAGAGATTATCAAGTGGAGTCAGTTGAGAGTTGGGGTAATCTTCCATGAATAGAGATTGGTAGGGAAACATCTTGCCAACAAGTCTTTTGAATCCCACTCTTGACAATTCTTCCGGATCGCTCATGACCTGCTATTAGAGTGCAGGGGCCGTTACGGGTGCTTTAAACCATGAAGTGTTTATCATTTCCTCTATATGGGCGACTATCCTACTGATATCGTAACATTACTCAACTCCCAAGCCCCCACCACCATTCTACCGAAAAGAATTCACAAAAAGGGAAAGTCCACGGCTCCACTAGATCTACACTACTACAAACCACCCAAGAAATAAGACCATAACTTCATACACGAAAATGGGGAAGAGTAAACTTGTCTGTTCTTCCTTCCCTCCCTTCCCAGATGTCAATTGCGCAATCAACAAATCATGTAACGGTACAGAAAACCACCCTACTCAGGTACCAAGACATGCACCAATGCCACAACCCTTTCTGCGAAAGGCAAATGAAGATATCTAGTGCAGCAAAATAGCTTGCAGAGGTAGGGCGGTGATGAGGAGGATGTTTCAGACAGCAGTGAGGCGCCTGAATTTGTTGCGATAAGTACTAGGGTACCTGAGGAGGGCTAGGATCTGCTATGAAGAAGACGGAGGGGAAGCTTGCTGAGCCTGATTTCATCGGGGAGGAGGAATCCGGTGACTCCGATTCCCCAAGTGATGGCCAAGAAGTGAAGGTGAAGGAGTCCTCTTCCATCCCCTTCTCCAAGATCCCACGTCGGACCGAGACTGAAACACGCACCACCACTCTCAGTAAAAACTAACCACAAACACTCTCGATCTCACTGTCTCCCTAGCACGTATATCCCTCCTGGATATTCTCCCCTTCTGCGAAACCCTGCTCATAACCACCCCGGAACCCACCGTCATCTCAGATATCAATGAAGGCCTAACCCTTGGGCTCACATTCTTCAACCTAGCCCATGGCACGGCCAACGAGTGTCCCCCCAAGATCCTGGCGGTGGGTGGACGGCTCAGGCGGCCAGTGGGCTACCTCCCTGTGATGCTAAAAGATGATGGGAACATGGGGAAGATACGGCAGAAGCCACTAGACAAGGCGGGGGGAAGGTGCGCAGCGCTAGAGACGTGCTGCCCAAGCAGGGGAATTTTATAATGACAAAGAAGAAGTGATGGACACGATCATGATCGAGCATAAAATGGGGGGCATACTCGATTATGAACTGATCGAGTGGACCCCATGATCGAAGGATCGATGAAAATGGCGGACCATGATCGAGTGATCAATCATGGCCCATGCTCGAGCATAGTGGAGCATAGTCGATTATTGTGGACTATACTTCAGCATGATCCATTTTTTTGGCAAAAGAACTAAGGCGTAAAGTCTGGCTGAATCATTGGTATCTAGTGTGCTAGTAGACACCTTTTGTATGAGTTCAAAGTATCACATAATCCCCAAGATGAGTAGAGTGATCATTCATGATTCCAGATACTCGAGTATATTCAATGATAGTTGAGCATGATCAATTACTACCTATGATCGAGCAAATTGATCAGATCATAGATGTTCTGCTCGATCATGATCTGATCGTGTCCATCACTACAAAGAAGCTAGTGCGGCCTGTCATTAGATTATGAAGTAGAACTCTCAGACTTGAGAACAATTTTATTTTTCCCTACCCTAGTCTAAAGTTTTTTTCCCTGTAGGAACAAGAAGAGAAGTTGTATGAAAGATTAGTCACCTAACATCCACCACCATTTCTTTTCCCCGGCTAAAGACTTGTGATAAAGCTCTTTCGCCACGTGTTCAATCAGTTTGGACTCAAAGACCACCAATGGCGAGCATGGAACCATAACAAAAACATTGATCGACAAAAGAGTCTTCATCGTTTCAATATTCTGCGTCTGGTCCCATAACTCGTCCTGATGTATCCTGCCATTGCGCAGAATACGACCTCCAATATCTAGCCCGACTTTATGCAATGCCGCACCCTTGAGCAGTTTGCCCTCCAAATAGGCGTTCTTGGCGTCCATTAATATAACCCTTTGAGCCTCTAAAATCCAATGTCAGCAAGAGATAATCTTTTTCAAACTATTTTATAATATATAACGTGCCAGCCCAGCTCACCCCGTCCTCAAGGGCTTTGGTAATGGATTCAATTAACTTTATTCTACCACCCACGTGATCAAATATCTCCTCAAGCAGTTCACAGGCCTTGCCCCCTTTTGTATTAAGCAATACCTTAGCCTCCAGGTAACTGATGTCGCCAACCGAGACAACCTTTCCAAGACGCGACTTTGCCAACCGTGCTATGCACATCCAGAAGTCAAGTTAGCAAGACATAATCACAAGCAGCCTTTGCAGCCCAGGGGAGAAGCATACCAAGCATTTGCAGGGGAGCGTGTCCCTCGCTCGTCACAAAAACGGTGACAAACGACCGATTGTCCACGGCATCCTTGGCCACGTCCTGTAAGAACTGCAGTAAAGAAGCGTTTCCAACACAAAGCCTATTAACATTGTCTAAGACGAGAACGGCAGGACGACCAGTGTTTTTCCTATAGATATCCGCTCTTTTGCGAAATTCCGAAAACACAATGTCCAGCAGGTGGTCATTTTCTAATATTATATTATTATTAGTGTAAATTATTAAAAAGGATTCTTACCGTGAATATCCTCTTGTGTTAATCCAATTTTTCCCAACATCACTGCAACCCAATGGTGATGAGGAGTCGTCCATTTTAGTGGTGCGCCAAACACGTTGGCAAACCTTTCCTCGGATGTTGCCCCGGGTAGAATATCAACATAAATGATACCCCCCAACTCGTGGCTGACATGTCTGACTAGAGTGGTCTTCCCAGTCCCGTGGTATCCGATTATCATATCGTAACAGTTATAGCCCGCCACCGGCTGGAGAACTGAGGAAATGGTTCTAGAAATACCAGGACGTTCGCCAAAGCAGTCGAGACTCACATCTGCCACTGCTCCTTTGTCCAGAGCACTCGCCAGAAGCCTTTAGCGATGACAATGACTGTAGTACGTATACCCCACATCGGTAACACCGAGCAGGGTCGTGCCGCCAGCCCCCGCCCAGGTTGCCAACCCTACCATCTGTGTTTGTTAGAATTTAATTTCATCTTTCGATTTGGAGCAAGGGGACAATACATTCTGCCTGTTAGCAATTGAAGCTCTAAATTTCTGCCAAAGAAGAGGCATTTTTTTGAATTGATTCGCAATCATTGGTGTGAGCTATGGGGGGGTTGGCAGTTAGATGTGAGGTTGATGTCAAAGAGGTGAGGGTGTTGGTGGGGACAGGGTTCGGGGTGTGGCGGGGGATAGAGGAAAGGAATCGTGGTCACAAGGTTAGAGGGGAAAAAGGATAAGATTAGGTTTGTATCCGGTCACTTGGTTCAGATTCCGGGTAACTGGGCAAAAAAGAAAGGGGAAGGGGAGAATAAAAAGGGTGTGGGCAGATTAGCGTCTCCTTTTATATTTTTTCAATTACGATATCCGGGGCAGGCGAAGAAAACCAGCAGGAGAAGATTAACAATGAGAAGATCAGTATTCCTTTTGTTTTTTATGACGGTAGGTATTGCGCATGCTCCAATTTTTGAAGTTGTCATACGGCTAACATCCACTAGCCAATAATGTGCCTCTACCCACCGGAGAGGGAGTGACCGTTAAGAAAGGCGAGAAGGTATGGCTCTTTCTCGAACCTGCTAGGAATGTCTGGATACAGGGAGTGGCTCAGGGTTTCGGTCGATGATTTAATGCTTGTTCCCGGTGAAGTGATAATATCTCACTTATTTCTTTCACCTCTTCCTCCCTTTTCGCGATGACTGGCTCGCTCCACAGCATTTTCAATTCTACTATTTTATCGTCAATCGCAAGATGGGGCCCAACGGATTATAGTTTGATTTCCCTTCATCTCCATTGCCCGCCTCCCAAACTTGCACTCCGAATCCGAAGAGAGATGATCCTACAATGACAAAACTGGTTGATCGCCCCTGGTGGGATATGGGTGGGACTGCATTTTCTTTCGGGTGAGCCTCCTTCTCAGTAGTCTATTCTAGCTGCTCCCGAGTTTGAGATTGTATAATGTACTATCAGAAGGCTCTTCTGAAAACTACCGTATGATACTGTATATAATATTTACTTCTTTTTTTTTCCCTACCTTTTCACTTGTTTGGTCTCTTGAAATACGGGACCTAGACTAATGGTTGACCCTGATATAAAACCTTTGGTAGGTTTTTTTAGTTACAAGGAGAAATTCAATCAAACCGATGATTGGATGCTTTATCCCATTTCAAGTGCAAGTACGTGTCGGCGTTAACCTCGACGCCGCACATGCTCGAAGAATGAAATTTTAAATTTCCCCAATCTCATCTACTCTTTTCTTTCCCTCACACCAAAACTGACAATTGTTCTCATCATCGCCACAACTCCTTGCTCGTTTGGCCGAAATACCACCTTAAGATGGATGGCTTTATCCTCCGGTGTAGCGACCTCCCATGTCGTGCTCAAACTGGTGGCTGCCCTGTTCTGACTACCTCCAGGTAATTAGCTCCCCGATTTTGTTGAATAAACCCATCATACTGCTTGGGTCTCCGGATTGGAGTTGCGTTTCCTCCTGGTGTTAATACACTAGGAGCGATGAAACTCTGATCCGGCAACTTGAGCTCATATTATCGGAGGTGTCGGTGAAAATCGGAAAATAACCTCCTTGTCTTGACAGAAATATACACTCCGACTGCCTAAGCGAACATCCATCCGTCTGGAAACTCTTACGGTACCGTACCTGTCATAATGGCCCCTACCACCATTCGGGAACCTTCTTACGACTTACCTGAGCATGTTTCTCCCCCACATACTGTATGTGTGAGATTGTCTTTCTATTGGTCCTTTTTTTTCTTTCTTTTTTCCCCCTTGTTGCCTTACTTGCTGCGGATCGGCGAACAATACAAAGGGGAGGGATGGAATTGGAATCGCGGGAACGTTGGAATTATTTCTCTCTCTGCACTCTGTTCCGAACGGAAGATTGAAAAAAGAGAATTTGGACACTTTGTGGAAGGAGGGGCAGGGATGACGCTACCATACCTTTTTGTCATCATCCTGATCTCATTCTTAGGGCCCGTTTACCTATAGACGGCCGTCAAGCAACCAGAGACAGTGCCGACCATAAAAGAAGATCAGTTCGATAAATGGGCTTTAAGCTATATGCTAGACAGTATATTAGTTAAACATGCAATTATTCTGTTTTCTTTACACACCTCCAACAACTATCTCTCTATTTCTAAAAATTAAGTTTGTAATAAGTCGTTAGCTGGACGGTGGCGTCTCAAGCATTATCTAACATGAAGTGAAAGTGTTTGACCAATTTCCCATTGTCCTAGATTCTTGTAGCTAGACGATCCAAAAGTTACGTTTCCTGCTCTTGATAAACGCCATCTACTTTGCCGTACTGTCCCCCACCATCAACCCCCCCTTAATGGTCGGCATCTTTTTGGGTCGTT
>Ga0307509_10001014_pt1 | contig 48304 bp, 46 predicted proteins | sample 10_EM_MG_FD_202245 | JGI IMG/M metagenome (GOLD analysis project Ga0307509, IMG submission 202245) | Populus trichocarpa ectomycorrhiza microbial communities from riparian zone in the Pacific Northwest, United States - 10_EM | ecosystem: Host-associated > Plants > Roots > Unclassified | place... | reverse complement strand
TCCCTCCGTCCCTCCTTCCCTCCTTCCCTCCTTCCCTCCTTCCCTCCTTCCCTCCTTCCTCCACCCTCCGCCCTCCATCCATCTTCATCCATCTCCACCACCATTTTTTTTCCAACCATCATCAATTCACTTTCCCCATTTACTTCATTCATTGTGAGTTCATTTTTTATCCTTTTCTCATTTTTTTTCTTCTCCTCCTCTCTCCCCTGCTAGGTCATTGAGCTAATTTATCCATTTTACTTTCATTTCAGCTCCCGTTTACTTCGAACAATATGACCACCACCCTCGTTCTCTCCACTGCGGCCCTCGTGGCCGGCACCACTCTCTTTGGCTATAATTTGGTACGAGCCCCAAATCAATTAACATGTAGGGTTTAGTCTAATTTTATTTTTTCCTCTAGGCGGAGCTTAATGCTCCCCAAAAGGCGATTGAGGAAAGTCTCCATTTGTCGGCTGCCCAATTTGGTAAGATCCCTAAATCCTCCCTGTTAAGAGTTTTGCACAGAAATCTTCTCTTTTTATTTTTATTTTTATACTTTACTTTTACTCGTGCTGCCGGGCCAGCCGGACACTTCAGGTGGGAATTTCCATACAAAGTGTCCAGCTTCAATTCGGCCGCGCGAGTGGGTGGATTGTGGTCGTGGACTTAGAAGATTACTGTGAGCCTACAAGTAAACCAAAGTCACTGCTGCCCTATACAAGACTCTAGCTCATTTTGTGCTTGGCTTGTTTTCTTTCAAGAGCTAATAATACTTTTTATCTAGGGCTCGCTTCCAGCATCCTCGCCATCGGGGGTTTGTCTGGTTCTGTTATCGCAACCCCCGGCATGAATGCCCTCGGGCGTAAAAAAGTTCTCATTTGCACCGCTTCGATGTTCGGACTCGGCGGGCTCCTCAAGGGCGGCGCGCAAGGTGCCCTTGTTTTTACCATTGGCAGATTCGTGAGTGGAATAGCTGCAGGTTCTGCTGCGGTTATTGTGCCAATTTATATCAACGAGCTCGCACCTCCCAATTCTAAGGGAGCATTGTAAGTTATCAAACATAGTTCTAAACGTCGCACACCCAGACCTGACCTTTATAGTGGTGCCCTAACCCAGATATCCATTAATTTGGGTATTTTGTCCACCCAAGTTCTGGGGATTTTCCTCGGTAAGTTACTCTCCTTGGTATTTCGTTTTCCTTCAGTTCTAATTGTCTTCATTATTACAGAGAGTGGCCAGCAATGGCGCTTTATTCTCCTTGTTGGAGGGATAATCGGTGTGCTGCAGGCCGTTGCACTACTCTTCGTTCCCGAGTCCCCGTCTTCTTTGGTTGCCTCTGGAGACATTGAACAAGCTAGAAGACAGCTTATCAAGATTCGTGGCACCCAGGACGTCGAGGAAGAATTTGCCGGCTATCAAAACCAACCAGCTGGTAAGCTTTTATTTGCTTTTTTCCTCCATAGACCCCTTGCTCTTAGAGGATACTTACGCTAGGCAACCAGGACAATCCGAGGGAGCAGATAACACCCAGCCCGCCGGTGAACACGACCTTCGCCCTGAAGCCGGACCCGCCCCCGAGCCTGTGGATGAAAATTCCCCTCTCCTCGAAGCCGGACCCGCTCCCGAACCTGAGAGCAAGGTCGGATTGCTCGAATTTGTGACCAAACCTGAATACCGTTTGGGCTTTATGATTGTTGCGGGCGTGATGTTGGCACAACAGCTTACCGGTAAGTGGATGCGTACTCGGGTATGGAGGCTAGTGATGAGACAGATATGGGTGTGCGTGGCCGGAGGACATCTGTGCACGGCGCAGGAATCCGCAGAGCAGCGCCATCTTAGGAACATGTTATGAGTGCATCTTCGACTGGAAAAGTATCATCAAACTTGAGATATCACGCTACCCTACAGTTGTTGGTCCGCACAGATATGCTCTCGAGTCACCCATACTCCTGTCTCATCACTTACCTCTATACTCGACTGATATCCCCACCCCGTCGGCTTGATTCATAGCTTTTACTAATCTTATGGTTTTATCAAACTTTAGGTATCAATTCTGTTGTTTTCTACGGTGTCTCAATCCTCCATGATCTCCTCCCCAATTCCGCGAAATACCTCAATGCGGGAATCTCGGGAGCCAATTTACTTGTCACTTTGGGGGCGTCCTGTTTGTTCGATAAACTCAGCCATAAGGATTTGCTCATCGGATCCATGGCCGGGATGGCAGCTTCCTCGTTTATCCTTGCGGTGAGCATGTTGGGCGGATGGGCTATCCTCTCCGCCATTTCAACCTTGCTGTTCGTTGTCTCTTTCTCCATGGGTTTGGGCCCTCTTCCGTGGATGGTGGCCGCCCGTAGGGTCGAGCCAAAGGGCGTGGGGGCAGCCCAGTCAATCGCCCTCACAGCTAATTGGCTTGGCACTTTTGCGGTGAGCTTTGCAGTCCCCGTGGTTGCGAAGGCTGTTGGAATGGCGGTCGTCTTCGTCGGGTTCGGGGTCGTGGGTGTGGCTTTTGCTGTCTGGGGCTTCGTGTACCTTTAGATTTCTTTTTTTGTATGTGACGGAGGGAGATACCCATGTAGCTATGATACCCCCCCCCCAAAAAAAAAACGTGAAATCCACTATCTTCGTGTATCGGGACGCCTCAGATACTATTTAGTTAGTCGTAGGTAGCATGAATGAAATAAGGTTGATCCGTGCTGTCACGAATATCCCTGTAAATCGCCATATCAGCCCAAGATAAGTTTAGCTGGCAAAGGTAACAAGATCCAACATAACCGAAATGGCCCAGGCTATACCGTGTCAGGCAGGCACTAATCCTTCTTAAGAGCTTTTGATTTATAATCTGGAGATTAGGGGCTGACGGAGATAATGGATTTCACGAGTTTTTACGGTACATTTACGGTCCTTATCATTTCAAGTTATCGTATTTAGACAAGATGACGGGACGAACGTCAAGCGTAAATTGCCTGAAAAGCGTAACTTTTTCTCACGTCCCAGTGATGCCCAATGGCTTCAAATAAAACTTTCCTTATAGAGTAAGTTAGTGCTTGACGTTCGTTATCCCCTCATCTTGTCTACTCGTGAAATTCGCTGTCTCGAGGGGCCCTCTAATCTCCAGATTCAAAGACAAAACCCTTGAAAAGGGTAAGTGCTTTCCCATCACGGTAAATTATCAGCTTTCGTGATGAGCTTGACTCATTAACTGGTGTGCGCAATTCCGCTAACTTGTCAACCTAAACCTCTCGCTATTCTGTGGAATATGTTATCGTACAACCCAATCGCCTATCCCACTGCTGCAGTTCTGCACCCTACCCCACAAATTATTGCCCTCCTTAGTGATCAGGCAACCCTTCCCTATTCCATATAAACCGGGTACCCGGTTCGAGAACACACATAAACCAAACTGCTTCGATTACCCAGGAAATTTCGAGCAGCTAGGGTCCAGTGTGGCGCGAAGTTAGTCGGCATGGTTTCTCAGAATATTCTTAGGATTGGGACAAGAGGGAAGGGAGCTTACGCCAAAGGTCATTTCGGCTTTTTGGTTGGAAATTGCAGGTGTAAGGTATTCGTATTTTCCAGGTCGAATGTACGAGTAGAACCTGAGGATGGGGGGAGGGGAGGCCGCGCCCTTATATGATTTCAACTTGGCCCCTATGACGCACGGGGGACGTGATATGGCGTATTAGTATCTATTACCCCCGTCACCCCTAAAAACCGCTAGTACTCGGGTATATGTAGTCGAAAAGGGCGGAAAACTTTGAGTGGGGAGAGACAGGAATGGAGCGCTGATCGATGAGGAAAAGTGGAAAAGTGAGGGTGTTGTAGGATGCCATTAATCTTGGTCGGTTGCACTAAGTGACTGCCCGAACACCTATAATATTTTACCAGGTTTTATAGGGCTAGAATGAGACTAAAGGAGGAGAAGGAATAGGGTGGTTTGGGTAGTCCTTTTGAAAGATGCAATAGATTTTGCTGCATGATAGTGTTAGCAATTTCATCATGATCTGAATGGTTCAGGCTGAGTGCTACAAGTACTTGCAAGATACCCACCCATTCAATCTGCATTTCAGATGTCCACCAAGACAAGAATCCCTCCACTTATACTCGAGTACTCGAGTACAACCCATCTTCCATGACCCTGCCGATCTTTTTTCCCGCCCTTTTCTACCATACCCTAGTACTCGGGCATGGTCATAAAGGACAGAACAAAAGATCGGGGTACGTACAGCTTTTTAGCACCGAGTTTCATGCCAAGGCGGCCTCGTTGCATCCTTCGAGGTGCTGTGCACGGCCGGAACCATACAGGTGTCTTTTCATGAAAGCTACTTGTATTAGGCTCGCCCCGAAGAGGACCTGTCCAATCGCTACTTGCTTAATGTGTGGCGATTTGGGGGGGGGGGGGGCTCTGGGCTGACCCCGCTGCTCCTAACCCCGATCCGGCTTTTGCGAAAGAAAAAAATTCCTGGTGCCGGAGGGTCGATTCAAGATAGCCTATAAGTACAAGTACTCGAGTACTCGCGCGGCCGATTTGAAGCCGGACACTACTTCTTATGGTAGGCATTGGCGAGCGAATAAGAGCTTCAATTCGGCAGCGTCATTATCGTGCTCGAGTTTAGACTACCTCCTCACACTACCGTAGTTTTATCCATGCGGAAGGCAGGCAACGGGCGGAAGAGCAACCGTAGATCTATCGGAGCCCACCGACTCGCATGACATAACCTCCCAACATTGGTAATACATACCGATGATCGCGGGGCGCGCACTGTGCAGCACTTCACCACCGGTATCTACCAAAGCCTTATCATAACCACAGTCTGTATAATAGAGACTTTTTTGCGATTTCGCCTCCAGAGTCAAATCATAGCAATCTGGTTGGTGCGTGGCCGCATCTGCCTCGCGTCCAGAGCCTTTTTCGCAAAGTCTCTAATATCCATGTCGCTAAGGGCATTCACTCCCCGAGTAGTCCGTCACATTTCGAATCCTCGGGGGTGAAGATAGCACAAGTGCAGCAAATTAATCTAAACCAAGGCTCGGGTACATTAGCACGAGTGAGGAGCCATGATTACTAGGGGGAGATGTCGATGGGGAACATACGTGTGGCCTAGAGAGGTAGGTGGGTAGGAATGACCGCATGCATGTCTCAGGCTCATGTTCGTATCTCATCTCATCGCGCCTCGTCCACGCTATCACTCGTGCTCACGAGGGCGTGAACTTTTGAGGTTTAATAGCAGGAAGGGCAGTTCACGCCACCGGAAGAACTCGAATATGATACGACACCATGGAAGACAGATGTTGCTACCGGTATCGTATATTATATAGGAGGTTGGAATTCACAGGTTCACTTCTCGGCTACCTTTACTTCATGGGGGGAAACACTAATCAGGCTTCAGTCGAGGCGAAAGAAAACACAAGTGTCATATCATACTGTTCCGTAATTACTGCGCATGGCTTCTTGCTATCATAGAGAGGCAGCTATAATTAACGCCCTAATGGCATATCCTTAATTGGATGGCTCTTGGTGGGGTAAGGTAACGGGGGTTCGGCGTCCAGTACCGGTAGGTAAACCAGGATAGCTGGAAAGCGACCATCACAAACGGCGAGTGCCGGTACTAATCTTTAAAGTTCACGGCAGTTGTGCGGCCCGCAGGTTAGTCGTTTCGTTAGCTTGTTGGCGCTCGTAGATAGTTCCGATCGATATCTCTTTTTCTTTTTCTTTCTTTCTGCGTGATGATGACATGGTATGGCATCCTCGAGGGAGTGGGGGCGGGGCATTTTGTAAAAAAACATATTAATACAAAAAAACAAAAAATGCAGTTCGAGGTTCTTGGATGCCACCAGGTTTTTTGGGAAAAAATCTCCCCCCAGTGTTACATAGAGGAGGATCGGTTGTTGCAGAAGATTGGATCGTATGATAATATTTTTTATTCTTGACCGAGGCGCAATTAACACACGATCCAGAGGGTAAAAGTAAATCGCCCGGCGAGATGGAAGACGAATGGGTGGTGCGTGATGAAAGAAAGCGGCAGAGTTTGACCACTGGGGGGAGAAGGGAATCAAAGAGTAGTTATACCATCGATGGCAGGCAGTGGAGCTGTGGTCAGCGCTGCCAGAGGTTGAGCATACACCTTCTTTCCCGGGTTCTCCTTCTGATTTCCCAGCACTATCCAGTATCGGTACTCGAATATCTGGTAACAACGGGTAGCTCACCATTTCGCAAAATTAGCACAATCCCAGGCACAGAAAGAAATTTTTATTATTACCGGTATAGTGTTTGTTAAATCTCCCGATTGTGCAAGGGTACAACTTCTGAATACAACTGCTAGGCAGTGAAATCAAGACACAAGACATTCGACAAACTCAAAGAAACAACTGGGGCAGAAACTAAAAATTTAATAGCAACGGCTGGTGCTGCGAAATGGGGTGAAACCTCATGTCACGCTCCCATTCCTAAGAAGGTAATAGCTAAATTATCAAGTTCTTGCATCCCCTTTAGTGGGAAAATTGAAACTCCCAGCAGAAAGAGAATCAACGCAAGCATTTACTAATCCTACTCTAGAGTACAGTACTTGTATCCTCCGGAAACTTGAAAATTTCCGCCTTGTGGTCGAAATCCCTTAGCCTATTATCGACCTTCCCCCACACTACATCTAGAACAGGGCAACAACGAAAAACATGATTAAACATCCCCCCCTCTCGCTCACAGCGAGCACGTGGGTTTCCGGAAGGGATAATACCAGCACACTATTGTATGTGCTGACGCTGGCCTGTTGGTATACGACACTGCGCTTTTACGGTAGTGGTTCGATTGGCCTCTGATGTGGGGTGTAATGCTGGCTCTACAAGTACTATGCTCAAACGCACACCGATAATTCTTCCGTTAAGTTACATGGATCCGTGTAGCAGCTCTGCGATAGCTCACCGGGAACATCGAGTTAGCTTGGGACCATAATTTGCATATGTGCACACAATCACAGCCACTAAAACCCGGGGGTGACAGGTGGGGGGGAAGCAAATAGAAGAATTCACACACATGGAAATACGCCTCCAAAGTAAGAAGAAAAATAGGCTATTCAGCATCCCACCCTTTATATAACTAATAACTCTGGAGAAATGAGAAAAATAAGACCCAGCGCCTGTAAGCCGACATATGAGAAGTAAAAAGTGGGGATATTCTAGTAGGGAAGAAGGAAAATAGACGAAATAGAATCTCGAATATGATCTTATGATGCATGACAGTGTAGAAAAGTAAAACAGCAACTACCCAACCTCAAGCTTCTACACCCCAAACACTATAGCTCTTTGAAAAGTAAACAAAGGCAAGATTTAGTAGGAGCATAACCCCCCAACTTCGCTACTCTCCTCCCATGATCCAGCCATCCCAATAGCCGGGGGAGTGTAGTCTTCGAATTCGTTTACCTTGCAAGTCTTGACAAATCCGTGAGGACTTGGTGGGTGTCGCGTGGCATTCTCGGCTTTCGTCGGCATTCGATCTCCAACTGCGACAGCAAGCGTCTCGACTCTAGATTGCTCCAAAAAGGGCATCAGCTGAGTGCCCCCTGTGCCTTTAAGACCGTTCTTAGCCGCTTCGTTGCTGGCGAGCCCGTGCCCGCCCCCAGCCGGTGGGGTCTCAGACTCTAAAGCCATGCTACCAGCAATATTCCTAATCGGGGCAGCTTTGGAAGCTTCCAAAGCCAATGTTGCTTGTTTGGCCTGACTGGCTGGGATGATGATATAGCGGGCCACTATCGCTTTGTGGGCAGCACGAAACTTCTCAAGGGAACCTAGGCATTCATTATATGCAGTGCACAGTTCGATATCATCAGACCTGCTCTCGGTGTAGCTGTGAATGTTGGGGACAAGGCATAAGTGGTCTAAAAACTGGCGGTGGGGGCCGGGCATGTAATTTCGCATTTCCTGTTCAAGCGTTACTATTGCTATTTATGGGATGTAGATAAGGAATGCAGACCTGGATGAAATTGTGCTTCGGTGGGGGAGCAGTGCCCTCCAAACTTGATACAGCGGGATCTTTTTTCTGACCTGTTGGATAATGTTCAACCCCCAGGATGATATCGAAAGCTTGGATTAGCGAGCTCTGCGCATTACTGCCACCAGAGTACTCCCGGTAACAATCGTCATCGCTCCCGGTATCGTAAAAGACGCCGTTGGGGAGTCCAGCCTCCGCCATCCTCTTTGATCCAGCGAGGAAGGGTCGGATCCCAAAGTAGAAAACGTGTGGTCTGCATTTCTCGTACATACGTTTCAACAATAACGTAAGATCCTCAATGCGGGAGGAAAATACATTTAAACAATCTTTTACAGTCTGGATATCGTCATCACGTGCGGCTCTCAGCGCCTCCAACATGAGCGGGATTGTAGGAGCTCCTCGAGCTTCGATGGCAACAGAAATGAGGTAGAACCAGGCTTCATCTTCGGTCCCCGTAAAAGTTAGAAGGGATTCCAAATTCTCTAGGTCGTCAACTGGCTTATTGGGATCTCGAAGACTGTAATTCCAAAGACAGACAGCAGCGTATGTTGCAACTGGGGGGATTTGCAAAGTCTCCGAAAGGCTGAGGAATGGGATGGATATCGCCGGTGGCAACCGCTAAGTCAAAAACGTCACCATCAGATGCCCCTGCATTGATAGAAAACAATGGGAATACAAACCTCGCATGCATTGATACCTCCCCAAATATATGCATGGGCCATGAACCCCAACATCATGTATGCCCTCCTCTGTTCTGCTTCTGAGACCAATCTGCCTGGGGTGAGGACGGGGAGGGCGTTAACCCATTCCCGGACCTTTCGAGTCTCGATTAAAGGCCCCAAATTTTCCAAAAGGTTCTCCCAAGGTGCATAGTAGGGATTTCCAAGGCGTGCTAGAGGTGGATGCTCAGGTAGAAAGCCACAGTTTGCTGAAAGTCCATAGTCCTCAAGTTTAGGAATTGAAGGAATCATGACGATTCGTCTGGGTGCTGGTACAAAGGGTAAAGATCAAAGCCTCGGAGGATGCAGGGGCGAAGGGAATGAACTCTATTAGTCTATCGATTGAACCTGAGTAAATTTAATAGGGAGAGAATTGAAGATAGGCGGTAAGTTAGTGAGGGATGTAGGGTTTGGAGGGTGGTAGGTGGGATATATATACTTCATATGACACATGGGGGTGGCACCAGTTTGAAGCCGGAGGCGGACAGGGCAATTAGTAGGGTAGGGGTAGGGGTACCGTAGGAGGGGTAGGGGTAGTGGAAGGAGGAGGAGGAATGGGAGGAGAGAGGTGAAGACGGACAGGCAGGCAACCACCAGAATACTCCGAGGGGGCATTAAAAAAGAGCAGAGGGAAAAAAAAAAAGGCACTAGACACCCCGAAAAGGGTGGGGGGTTAGTAATAGAGTGTAGGAAGGGTCCATCGAGATCCCGGAGAAGGGAGCGGGGTGGTTGCGACCATCATATGAGGCCTACTCGCACAACGCCGCCCCTTCTAGGGAAGGGTCAGACGGAGGAAAGGGTGGAAAGACTAGAGATAATGGTATGATACCGAGTAGTTTATTTGTATTTGACCTGAGCGTGCCTAACCCAAGACTTGCCACCGAGGGTAAAGCAGTTGAGCCTCGACTCTGATATTTTCATTTTCTCTAGTGCTACGGTAGTTTGGCGGGTTGTAAAGTTTGGGTATGATACATAGGTTGATATTATTGGTTAGGGAATCAAAAATTTCTTCAAATCCCTCTCGCCACCTTGTTTAGAACCAGGTACGGTGCGGCGGTGCGGGGTGCGATCGTCATCAGAGGATGTTCCCGTGAGCTCCATGTACGCAACAAGGATGCATAACCGAAGCCACGAATTCGAGTGAAAGATGAGCCACTGTTGAATGAAAGGTTGCAACTTGTTACAAAAGCACTTTAGAAATTAATCGAGAGACGAAAGGATATCACGGATGGAAAGTGTATGTCGTATCATACATAATTGTACTCGCTGCTCGTAGGGACAAAAAAATCTCTCACAGTGGGATCGCAGGGCTACAAGAGGGGAAACTATGATACCTAGTATTGCAAGTATTGTACCAGTAACTTATTGCCCCAACTGGGGGAGTTTGACGAACTGTCGATCCTCATAGATTTACTTCCCTCAACCCCTCCGTTAGGGTCCGGAGAAGAAAAAGCACGCCGCTCTTGGGGATTTGAACAAGCCAACTATAGCCGCATTATCTCTCTCTGGGGTTTGCCATAGAAGCTACCATTCTACCCTCCATTGGCCCTAAACTCTTGCGCAGGAATCACACGAAACAAGGGGGAAACCTCAGAAGCGCTGCGGTGGTACGTATGGTATGTATGATACGATATTTGATATTTGGCTCAACCTTACCCCCAAGAGTAAGCCACATGATACGCCAACTATGGGTCCGGGTACATGCCCTATGCCATGGCCTTTTCTCTCTCACCATCCACCCATTCCTTTACCCCCCATTCCCTGCCCTTCCATCTCCCACATCTCCCCTCCGATCCGGCGGGGTGGGGAGGGTATTGTCCAAAACACATCGGCTTCCGGGTGGGCGTTTATGTATCGTATATCGGTTTACATCCCACAACCCTTCCGATTTCTTAGACCTCTCCTACTCCACCGCTGCTCTTCCGGCTACTTACCGTGGCCCCCCCGTCTGCGGCATTTTCTTGTATCAATTGATCTTGAGGCACTGTCTTTGCCCACCCTCTTCGGCCGAATCACGGCCTTACGGTTGAGTGGGATGTGATTGACAGTATATATCATACCCGATTAACTTATCCTGTCACATATTGAAAACAATTTAGCTAATTTTCCTAAGCATAGAGAACAGAGCCAAAGTGACACCACTACAGCGCATAGACCGCACTCCACCTTGCTATTAGAATCATTAGATTTTTTAGATAAACAACTGATGTGGAGAGTTGGAATGTCATCGAATGGTTTCAGATGAGCAATGTTCCCTGCATAAACCAGAATTTTCCTGCAAGCGAATCCCAAGGTGCTTCCGTTGACGAGGGTGGGAACAGGGGAGAGAGGCAGCGAGCCGTGAGGAAGTGGGGTTGCGTCTCGTGCTACCGGGGCCAACCACGACCTCGGGACCTAAGGTTACGGATTCTTCACAAGACATTCTGGAAAATCATTCACCCTCCAATTGATGGGCGCGCCCCCAGGAGGGTGGAGGAGGTATAAAACAAGCCTTTCTAACACGATGTGCTTTTCGGTTGAAAGCCGGCTACCGATCAGCTTTGTTTAGTCCTTGCAGTTGTTTTTCACACTCTACGATAGCCAGGCGCGTTCTACCATACAGATTGTGAGGCGGTTGCACACGATGTTCTCAGCTGCTGTTTCTTTCCCTTTTTGGAAAAAGGAAAGTACTCGAGTACTGGTACCGTACCGTACTTGAGTACGAGTGCAGAAAAACAAACCTACTTGTCCCAGGCAAGAAGAGTCCGAGAAAACGAGTCGTGAGTTTGCGATACGCACGCGAATCCCTGTTTTCGAATTCTTTTTGCCCGGGACAAGTAATATCATACCTGGGCTCGCCCTATTGCCCGAAGATACCTACGTAATCGGTACTCTTTGGCAACTCCTTTTCCGCCATTGCTTGCCATTTAATTCTTAAATGTGCATGGTTCGTAGTTCCAGGCAAAAATCGAAGCATTGTGCTAAAATTTGGAGGATACAGGTGTGTGTGGCAGAGTCGGCCGACACGGCCCCCACAAGACAGGAGAATGTTCTCAGGGATTGCACAAGAGGAGAGAGGGCTTGCACCTATGAGCATTTTGTCTTCGAGTACAGATTTCAAGGGTAAGATATGCTAGGGACAGAACGCATCACTCGAGGGTGAGATACCGATAGAGGATAGGGAGGGGGGCGTGGGGAGGTCCCATCCTCATATAATCCTCACCCCCTATAACGCATATAATGAGCATGACCTACAGTATGATAGCACAGAGCGCTTTTTAAAACATCGGCTTCAGCAAATACTAGTCAGGGTTCAGGCTAAATTGCACCCGGGCTAACGACTCGATGTTCCCTGACTGTATGGGTGTGTGTGAAATAAATGGCGCAATTTTAACTATAAAGTATTAGGGATTTATTGAACTGCGTACCTTCTACGAGCTCTCATGGGGCAAGAGTAGGGCTTCGAATACCAGTACAAGTATCACACTCATAGCACGGGGGGAAGGGGGGGGGGGGTACAAGGAGCAATATTAGACCAAACAGGTGCAACGCTATTCGGAACGTACGGTAATATATTAATGCTTCCACCGGGACGGGCCGCTTTTGAACCACCTATTTCCTAGCCTAGCAGAGAGCCCGCAGTACTGTACAAGTACAGTACTCGGGCATAGACGTTAGTGTGGTATGGACGGGTTTCAAGTCCCTGTGCTCATTACTGCCAGAGGTAAAAAATAAAAATAAAAAGATTCAATTTGGTAAGTATAATGCTAGGAAGGGTAAAATAGCTTTGACATTTCAAGCCCCTGTCCACCCCATCACTCAGGTAGGTCCATACCCCCGGGTACCACGGGGGAGCATGCTACCCGAAAAGGATGAGGGAGAGTGAGGGGTATTAAAAATAGCCTTAGAGGAATTTCCGAAACAGTGGTTACAGTACGATATATACTAGGAAGTAGGCTGAGAGAGCAAATGCAATGGTGATCCCCTGCTAGAACATCATTCAATTCATAGTTCCTATATGTACCAAGGTCCCCTAGTTTTAGAGAGAACCAATTGTGTTTGACAGCTACAGTGACCCACGGCGAAAGCGAGCCATGGCGAGGCGAGAACATTCATGCAACCCTCTTCGGACAGGGATTACTTGTATGGACATTCTCGTTATGCCGTGGGCTCGCTTTGCCGTGGAATACTGTATTGGTAGCCCCACTCGCGCTGCCATGAAAGAGTGGTAGTCAATATATCTATCAAGAACCCTAAAATAAGAACGCCAGTATAAGCACCACCTCTCCCAACCAACCAACCAATCAAGCACCAACACCCCCCACCTCCCTCTCCCCCTCCTTCTCCTCCGCCCTCTGCCTCTTCCAGATCGCAACCCTCCGCCTAATATCCCCCAAGGTTTGCTGATACACATTCAACTTCCGATCCCTAACCATCCCCTCATAACCGTCCTCCCCATACTTTTCCACAAGCCTAGAAATCCAATCCATCTCTCCAGGACACAAAGTTTTCCTATTCTTCCTCTCGCCGACAGCAGCCTGCGCTTCCAACTCCTTGACAATGCCCATTTCACCCACGCCTCCAGCGCACCCCATGAATTCTTCTTCTTCTTGCCCGGCTTCATCGGAGTCGGAGTCGGAGTCCAACGCTTCTTCAGCAGACTTGCCGTAAATGACCTGAATCACTTTCCCCTCTTCATCGCGGATGATTCGTCCCTCACCGGGCGCTAGCTTCTTCTTCTTCTTCCCCTCTTTCTTCCCTCCCCCTTCATCCGACCCCCTCCGTTGCTGCTGCTTCTGCGCAGCAGCAGAAAAAGACGAAGTGGGAAATACCTTCTCAACACCCCCCGTCGGCTTCCCCAGTTTGGAAACTAGTCCCAATCTTCGATAATTCTGGGAGAGCGTTTGCTTGCGATCCCTACACCACTTGGTTAACCGGTTAAATTCAATTTCGGAAGGAAGGAGGGAAGGAAGGAAAGCACGGGAAAGCGGGGCGAACCAGTTCGCAGCGATGAGGGCGTTCCCGCTTGGGCGGACTTTGAAGATGCGCGGGTTTTTGTGCTTGGATTTCTTGGGGATTGAGCTTTTGTTTTTCTTTTTTTGGAGTTGACGGCCCATTTTTGGGGAAGGGTTGCTGGGTGGTAGTAAAATGGGTTGAAGGAATTGAGTGGGTGAGGTGCGAGCGAGGAGAAGAAAATTTTAATTTTGGAAAAGAAAAATTTTAATTTTGTTTGATGTGGCGATAGATGGTGGATAAAATCGCCGGGTCGGTTGGGGGGTGTGTGTCAGCCACATTCGAGGTTTACCGAAAAAGAAAAAAAACCTAACCCTAAGAGTGCCTCGTTCGTGGGGGGGAGTTCTCATGGGTGTTTGAGGAAAAGTGGAAAAGTGAGGGTGTTGTAGGATGCCATTAATCTTGGGCAGTTGCACTAAGTAATTCCCCAAACACCTATAAGTTGTATAGGGCCATAATGAGACTAAAGGGGGAGAAGAAATAGGAAGTTTTGGGTAGTCCTTTTGAGAGAGGCAATAGATTTTGGTGCCTACCAGTGCTAGCAATTTCATCATGATCTGAATGGTTCAGGCTGAGTGCTACTTGCTAGATACCAGCCCCATTCAATCTGGATTTCAGATGCCCACTGAGACAAGAACTTTTTCACTTATACTTAGACTCGAGTTCTTGAGTACCGGTACTCGACATGACTTGAACCTAGATTACAGTAACTCCCACAAAATCTGGTGCGAGTGGCACTATCACAGACCCTGGCACCTTCTCCCAAAGCTTTCCACTACAGTCTTAACCGTACCAACGACGAAACTGGGCCGGCGACGAACAGGGGTATTTGGTGGGCAAAAAATGAATCATCGAGGTTAGGGTTACGAAAAATTACTGGTAATTAATCCCTGTTCGTCACAGGCCCAGTTTCGTCGTGGGTACGGTGAAGAACTGTAGGCGACATCACCCGAATATTTATATCACACAACCCAATTACCCGTTCCACTCCCGCAGTTCTGCCCCCACCCCACAAGTTCTTGCCCCTTCAGTGATCGGGCAACCCTTCTCTGTTCAGTATATCCCCGTAAACCATTGCGAGACAACCACAAAGCAAAACTAAGTCCAATGAGAATACCGGTATTATAATAACCTTCCTTGCACACTCAAGAGCAATACCAATTGACCACAGAACGGCAAGAGACCGTTTTTGGATATTATACGCCTCTAATGAAGGACATTACAAAAAAAACCCCCATCGCAATTAATTTTATGATACAGCAGCGCTATACAGATTTATTCCAAGACGTCTACCTTTTCTTTATGGTCTATGTATTACTGTATTACTATGAGGGGTGGAAAGGGTCTAGAGCAAAGTCAGCTTTTGATGTACCGTATGGCACAATTATTGCCTCCTTTCCCAGGACGTTTGTCGCCTGGTTGTCTATCTAATAATTATGACACTGACCCAGCCTGCGGGCAAGCTAGCCAACTAGAAAGAGCCAAAAAGCCCTTTTCGTTTCGTAGGAAACTTGTGATACTATGCGCTACTTTCATCCCCCCCCCCCTTCTCCCTCCCCATACCATGCCCTTCGGTGTAATCTCAAAGTAGTCAAAATATCAAGAAATCATCATCGAGAGGAAAAAACTAAACTTCCCGCCTATTTATCATTGTATCAAAAGAGAAAGTTTTTAAAAAACAACACACAAGCCCCCCTTTCCCGCCCGGCCCAGGTTCAACAACAGATATCTCCCAAACCCGGGTATCAGTGTCCGCCCGTCTACCTTCATCCTTCGGCCCAACTCCAATTCCAACATCTCCAACAAGCAAAGTAAGAAAGCTAGAAAGTGTATACCGCAAAATGGGACGAAACAGAAAAAAGACTCCAAATGTAGATGGGAATGAAGGAAAGGAAAAATAAAGGAAAAAAATAGCGAATGCAAGTACCGTCAGAACAAGTGGGCGAAGGAAAGGAAGAGGAAAGTATAAAAAGTAAAGCAAGGATAATAGGCATCCATCTCCCCGACATAAAGAAAATGAAATAGAAAAGGCAGCAGAAGGCGATCGGCCTTGCACCTCCAAAAAGTCGTAAATATGAAGCGAGTGATCGATTGTGCGCGAGCGAGGCAATGCAAGGCGTGAAAATCCCTGGCAACTGCTCGTTGTGATATTCTCTTCATACAGTACAACGTCGTCGTGGCGATCGCTCGTGACAGACAGATGGGAGGGAAACGACGTGGGTATGTCGGTATCAGGGAAAACAGTGAAAAAGAAGACAAGAAAGAGAGGGAGTGGTAGGGGCATTAACCAACAAAGAGTGTATCGGTGAGATGATGTCGTTTTTTTGGATTCGTAGAAATTAAAAAGGAATATTTATATGAAACAATAAAATTGATCCTGCCGTTACAGGCAAAAGAAAAACTCCGCTGAATGAATTTGAGAAGAATGGAAAAATAAAATAAAAGGGGATAAGTAGATGGAGGAATGGAAGGGTCATTACAACGTTGTCATAATTAAACATTTAGGGAGAGGGAAACGAACGCTGCATATGACATAAAGGAGATATGAGAATCATCGTCGCTGCTGCGTACTCGTACTATCCGATTCATCGTCTTTCACCAATCTGATGGAAGCGCTTGTTCCTGCAGAGCCCCTGAGCCCAGATCGACTATTTGAGGGGGTAGGGAGTTTTCCACTAACAGCTCTTGCAGCTCTTGGGAGACTGCTACCCACTGCATTGGCCCCTGTCCCGACAGCAGCACCCATAGAATTTCTCTTCACGCCAGTCATACTGGAGCCGCTGGGGTTCCTCTTAATCGCACCATAACCTTTCATAGGAGACGACCGCTGGGAATTGCTATGCTGACCTGTTGCCGCTGAACTGGGACCCAGTCTGGTTTTCTGAGTCGAAATCGCCGGTGGATCCGGGAGCGGTCTTGAGACGGAGGCACTATAGCTTGTGGATGGCCCGGATGGCGGAGCCGGATGCCGCTTCATCTGCGGATCGCTAGACAATGGCCCAGCAGTTCGAGGACGCGACAAGGTCTTCCTTCCGGTAATAAAGTCGTGGTGCATGGCCTCATCTGGCTTCATCCTCTTGTCTGGATCCCATCGAAGACACCTAGTGATAAAGTCTAGGAAGGCCTCATCGTCACACCTAAGAATAGCAGTAAGAGTTTTAGAGCTTGGCCGCCGACGTTTCCCTTTGGATGAGACAATCATCCGAGGCTTGCCAAACGAATCTAGGCGATATTAGCAAAAGAGAGAAGGTGGGGGGGCTTAAGGGAAGACTAACCGAAAAACAACTTCTTCCTTGTGCTCTTCTCAATCAAATGCTTCTCCGGGGGGCCAAAAACCTCCATGATACATGCCAACTGTTCCTGCTCATTCTCTCCGGGGAAGATGGGATACCCTGTCAGTAGTTCCGCCAAAATGCAACCCAAACTCCACATATCGATTGGCATCCCGTAAGTCATACCAAGAATGACTTCCGGTGAGCGATAGAACCGAGACTGAATATAAGTATACACTACAAAGCCCGTAAGTTGTCATGCTTGTACGTTTGATGGTGCCAGTAGAGGAGAAATCACCTTTTTCATGCTCAAAACAGCTGCTTCCAAAATCTATGACTTTAATCTCCGATTTAGCAGGGTGGGCCAGCAATATATTCTCTGGCTTCAAGTCGCAATGAATAACACGATGCCCTTTGAGGAGGACTAAGCTGCTCAACATTTGCTTGGTAAACCTTCTAATAAGTCGTAGAGAGAATCCTTTGAAGTCGTTAGATTTGATGAACTCGTAGAGATTCATGCCTAGTAGTTCAGTTGAGATACACAAATGTCCGCGGAAATAGAAAGATTGCGTAAAGTTGATAAGGCTATGCTTTCCATGAGGATCCTATATGCCTTATTAGCATGCCAAAAGATTTCTAGCGTCGGGCATCCAAGGATGGAAATCATACCCATTCCTTCAACTTCTGCAAGATATTAACCTCGACCAAGGCCTGTTGATGAAACCTCTTCTTGTTCCGAATGATTTTAACAGCTACAAGCCCTCCTGTTTTATGATCAACGCATCTAACCACTTGACCGAAACTACCCTTTCCGAGAATGTCAACAATCTCATATCTGTAAGCTAGATGGTCTCCTTTCACGATAGTATAGTCGCCTCGCTCGTCATCATATCCAAAGTTTGGTAGAGAAGTTGAATTGAGATCCCCAACATGCTTCCTTGCGCCCGAAGTCCCCGTGAAATAAATCTCTTTGAAATCCACAATCTCTCCACGCTCGTAGACGTTGAGAACGATGGTCCGAAGTGCCTGCGGCGCAGACATTCTATCCTTTGGTACAGCCCTGCGCTTCAACTCCTCCAACTCTTGAGCCATGGCATCCAAATTCTTGCGTTTGCTAGCAATCCGCCTCATTTCCTCCTCTGCAATCATATCGTCATGGTCCATGTTTGGGTCCGTAGAAACTGGTACTTGGTTTCTGCTGCGCAGCTGTCCCAGTGAACCTTTATTGCCCAACATTTTTGACATTGGGCTGAGAATTGAACTAGCCGTCGAGTTCTTGGCTGGGGGCAGAGGAGGTTGCGCTTTCTCTACACTTTCCACCCCCTTATCCTTACCAGTTCCCTCGGTTCCCCAACTATTACTGCGGGCATGGTCGTGTTGCCCAACAAGAATACCATTCCCAATCGAGCTCTTCCTCCTCCCCTGGCCTCCTGCTACTGCTGCACCGTGTGGCCCTCTCACCGGACTAGGTGGTTGATGCATAGGTCCCGCCCATGTTGCAGAAGCTGGTAGCTTGGGCGGTGGCATATTGTCGTATTTAGAGGCCGCTTGGTACTCATCTGCCCGCTCAGTTGCAGCATGGCTATGCTTACTAGAACTGCTCTTCTTCCAACTCAAGCTTAGCTTCCTTCGAATCGAACTAGAACTAGGCGTGTCCGGAACATCTTCTTGTGTATTTCGTAATGAGTCTTGGCTCTTCCTGGTTCTGCTCTTGTTATTGTCTCTTGAAATTGGCAACGGCATTCCTAAGATCCTTGCGCTTTTATGGTCAATTGTCTTGCCCTCATGTTCGACACTCTTGGGCAAAGAACTAGAGATATATGGACTGATGGTTTGCCTCCCCATCCTGCTACTTGCTGAAACCGGAATGCTACTACTAGCGCTGGAACCCGCCCTTAAAGACATACTTGATGGGCTGTCGCCGATGGGCTGTGCAGTGGCATTATTGATGGAACTATTACTCCGGTGGTAGGCCGCTTCGTCTCGGTCTCTCCTGCCAAAAAATCCTGCCTTAGAAGCTGTCATTGGAGTGCTTGGGGTTTTTATGCTCCTCTTTGGAGGTGGCGTCAATTCTTCTGAATCCGATTGTGGACCAAGCGCATTGACCCGAGCGACTGTAGGTGTGCTCAGAGGCAGAAGGTTCAACGGTGGAAGGCGCAATGGCACAAGGTCCTTTTTTCTCAGACTCGAAGACGAACTTTTAGGCTCTAATGTCTGCACCGCACTGCCCAGGCCTATACCCCCTAATGTCATTCCACGTCTCCTCCTCGTCTCTCTATCCGTCCTTACAAGCTTTTCCTGCTTTTCCTGCTTCTCCCTCTTTTCCTGCCGCTCCTGTCTCTCCGGCTTTCGAGGGGTTTCCGGAGCCTTGGGCTTCTCAGGGACCTCGGGTTTGGTGGAAGCATCTAAGAAAGGCTCCATATCAAACATCTCGGGTTCCATTGGTAAGCTAGATTTCCGCGGACCGAACATGCTATTCCCGCTCTTTCTGCCCCCATTATTTCCAAAATCTGGAAACTGAAGCGTGTTGGGGTCAGCCCCGACCAGTTCAACCGGAGAAACCAAATTCTTTGGCAAGGGGGGGACAGGAGGTATTTCCTCCTCCCGCTCTACAGCAGCTCGTGGTGGTTTTGGCAATCTAGAGGCTGCGAATGTCTGACTTAGCTTAGGTTGCAAGGATGCCGAGCCTATAGAGGTTCGAGCAGAAGTGCTTGTAGAGGCAGTAGACAGCCCTGAACTATAAGACTTCCTTTGCGGCTCGGGTGTAGTCGCAGATGAAGAAGGAGTAATGCTCTTTCTCGGAATCATTGAAGGACTTCCTGGTGTTGATCTCGCTGACTCTGCGTTAAACGGCATTGAGGGGGGAGTTGGTGTATGGATGATCGAGAGCCTCTTGAGCCTCCTAGCATCCGTAGGACTAACCGTTCTAGCACCCAATCCAGAAGCATGTGGAATCGTAGATATCCTACGAGAGGATCCAGACATCGGGATACCCGATTTCCCTAGGGTTCCAAGCTTGCTGACGCTTGGAGACTTAGGCGACTTTGGAGGATAAGCTATCGTTGAGTGTCGGGCATGCTCAGGAGTTAGTGATGGTTTCAGTGGTTGTTGCGTCTTTGGAGGAGGCTGCAAAGACTTTGACTTGGTATTCCTAGAGGAAACAGGTACCCTATAGCTTGCATCCAAGTTCCTAGAATAGCCACTCCCGGGAATGTACTCTTTCTGTGGCATTGGCGGGGTGAGCGAACTGCCCCCCTGCGCAGCATTCGGCCTCCTCCGTTGTCCAGCTCTGATGGAGTTTTCTGGCTCGATTGTTGTTGCCGCCCTACGATAAGTGGACGATGATGTCGCGGATGACAGGTTAGACGCGTTGCTCTGTCTTCGATTCCGATCCCGGTAGTTGTCCTGGGCTTGTGGGTTGTTTGGATACTTGGAGACACTAGGCCTTCTGAGGATCGACTGATTTGCTTGGTTTGCTGAAGAGGCTGCAGAATTTTTTTGATGACCCTCCTCTCGAGCAGTATCACGGCCAACACTCCTTTCCGCACCGCCTCCATTTCCGCCACGCCCTGGTGTAGGGAATTGGCTTAGTTGATCATTGTCAATGATGCCCCGGTGGACATCCTCCAAATTCACAGATGGGGAAAAACCAAATGGCTCGCCAGCTTCCCGCGCCCCCTCCGAGCTCTGCCCAAACGCATAAAATGTTGTCACGTTGCTTTCGGAAGAGCCGGGTGGTTGGAGATATGTGCGAGAGCTATTACTAGCAATGCTATTGACGGGAGATGAAGCATGCTTAGACGAGGCGTCATTGTCCCTGTAGAACCCACGACCATCAGATCAAAGGCTCGGGAAGCCGGGACAGAAATTGCCGTCAGAAGTATGGAGAGACTTACGATTTCAACGAGTAATCCTGACCCCTTGTGATCAGGGGTTTCTGATCATTGCGATGAGAACGCGCAACCTTCTGTGGGGAGCGAGGTTCCCGCAAGGAAGGCTTCGACCGAGGAAGGTTGTTGGTTTCCGGATGAGATTTTTGAAGACGCTTGCGTTGTCTTCCTTCCGCTACACCGTTGATATCGTCAGAATCGCCCTCTCCCTTGGTGGTGGAATCCGAAGCCCAAAAACGAAAACCATTCTCACCCAGTGAAATAGAACTCGTACTTGAATCGTCCCCCTTCGAAGAGGCAGGTGAATCCCGGCGCAGAGAGTAAGCTGTAGTGGTGGTCGTAGTCGTTGGGTTCGTCAAATTATTAGATGCGGAGTGCTGTGGTTGTTGCTGTACTCGAACCGGCATGACGGATCACAACGCTCTTCGTGAAAGAGCGTTGGTGACGGTTGACAAGTGTAATGAAATCCCTAGCGTGTATCGTGAAAGGAAAAGGAAAGCGAAATAATAATAAAAATCGAGCAATGAAAAGGGGCGGCTGTGGATTGTCGTGCCGAGGTGGGGTGAGAAAGAGAGAATAATCAATGACCCTGGTGGCCAAATGAAAAAGTACAAGAGGGGTGAGAGAGGTAAGAAGGAACGAGAGAAATGATCTTTGTAGAGATAGGGAGACCTGTCACTCGTGTAAACAGATCTTGGACTAACTAGACGTTGAATCCGTGACGCTGTGACACATGGCGGAGATGAGAGAGGGAGTGAAGAGAGGGTAGGAGGGAAAGGTAATAGGCGGATGAACGAATGGAAGCGTGAAGGTCGTGGAGGTTAGATTGGGATTGGAAAGTGTGGTCGAGGCGGATGGGGGCGTTGGGTGTGCTGGAAGCAGACAGAGAATGTAAGGGTAGCCGTAACAGTAGTGATGCGAGATCTCAGGGCCGTGGATTTTCCCTGGAACGATCAAGGGCCAGATAGAGAGAAAAATACACAAAAAAAAAGAGAGAGGGCTAGCTAGATTACATGCGCTTTGATATACAGTATGATAGATGCTTTTTTTTTATTTTCCCTCTTCTTCTTGTTTCTGTTCTTCTCTTTTGTATAATCTCTCTCTCTTTTTTCTCCTCCTTTTGATATTTCTCTGCCCTGTGTCTCCGAGTTGTATTTTCCTATTATTTGCGAGGAAAACTTGAGGAATATCTCGATCTTTTTTTCTCTCTCCTTTCCTAGCCCCTTTGCGAATATTAGAAAGAAAAAGAGAGAGATATGATAGCTGGTAGGGCAGGCGGAGATGCGGGAGGGATTAGGTAGGTGGAGGGGAGCACAGGCGAGGAAACGAAGTGAAGAGGGCTCAGGGGAACATGGGGAAGGAGGAGAAACAGTTGATGAGCGAGGTTACCATATCATACATATGATACATACAATACCATACGGTACTTGCAGAAGAGAACCCTCAATCCTTGCCCCTTCTAATTGGCTAATTTCCTACACAGCAGCATCTCCGCAGCATCAAAAAAATATCGGTATGCAAGAAGAAGAAAAATCCTGACGGTGAGAGAAATCTCGTAAATTCTATCCCTCTGGTTTGTTCGGTTTACTTGTCTTCCTCCTGCCGCTGCCATCACACATGAAAAAAATTATGGGCTAACTTATCATACAAACAGGGAATGCGATAGGTTGGCCGGTTGCCGTGGCAATGCAGAGATGTTGATGCATAAGTCCATGGCTTTCCGTCTGGTTGGCTTTAGCGAGCTCTCCTCTTTTTTTCATGGCTTCGAGGCTCTCGTGGTGCATGGTCAACAAGACCACCACCACGGTTGTGGAGGCGGAGAGCCACTGCACCGTACGAGTACCGTAGAGGGTGATATGATACCGGTAGGTGCTAACCTCCTCTCGGTTTCATCAAGCAAGCAGTCACCGCCGTTGCACAGCATTACAATATACTCACTAATAATACCGGTAATAACAGTGACCGTCTTCGTCTGATACTTGTGTCCCAGTGTAGAATTGGGATATTGAATATGCCGGATCATACCGGTGCGGTGGTCAAGCACACAAAGTGTTGTGCTGGTACGGTACCCGCAATGCACCACCCCTTTCCAGACGGGAGCCACTGTGCTCTTTCGGTTCATCGCTCAACCATTACACGAGATTTCTCCTTGAGCTTTCGTGAGAATGAATCTGCCGGTATGTACAGTACTGGCAGCAGGAACTTGTTTTGTTGGTCCAGGAATTGCCCAATCTCACCTGGAATTTAGCCTTTTGAGCCCTGCGGAATTCAAAGTTGGCGGCAGGCTTGAATTTAGGGGCTATTGCGGGGAAAGCTCATGCCTTCCAATGTGAGCTTCCAAGGCCGCAGTGATGGCCAATGGACTGCTTTCCGGTCGGACAGTGAACTGTGTTTTCTGCGTGGGGAAGGTTCAAGGAGTGAAGGAAATACGATAGCGGCTTTTCCCGGCAGTGAAACAGCACCGCAAACCCCAATGACCAACATGTAACACAATACAGTACCGGTACCACTTAATGCAGTTAGCCAACCGGTGTCATGGTCTCTCTGCAGAGCCGGGTAACTTTCTCACACTCGTAAGACGTCATCCCGGTCTTTGGCACATGCTTGCAATCCAACCTGAACTTAACCCGTTATTTATCATATCATACTTGGACTCTTCTTTCACTTGGCCCTTTCACCGTTGCCCTCACCCCATCGCAAACACATAGTGAACCCTAAGAATATTCCCCCCCCCCACCTTCCGTCCTCCAGAATGGACGACTCTCTTACTGTCGATTATGATCGGTACTATGACAGATCAAGCTCCCTGGGCGACTCGGAACAGCAGGAGCAACAGCACTCTCAGCGACCTTCCTCCTCTCACGCCTCACCTCTGCCTTCGCCCTTACTTGAACTCGGTAAAAATCTCGGCTTCCACAAACCACTCCATTCACACCACCGCCGTAGTAGATCACACGGGTCTGAGGACGATATGGCCGTCGAAGCTTCGGGCTCGGGTGGCACAAATTCAGGCTGGCAGGAACGCATACTTTCAAAGGCGTTACAGCAAATGCTACCAAGCGACTATTCGGTAGAGGATTATCAGGAGCCTCGGGACAAGCGGAAAGACAAGGATAGACCCCAGTTTAGTTTAGCGTTGATGAGTGGTAATTTTAGGAAATTTAACGCAAGGTGATAATCAGCCCTTTCCTTAATCTATTGACGGGTTTGTAGCAACTTTTGACCTTCGGGGTGTCATTTTGCAGAATTGGTGTCGTGTTTGTCTTCCAACATCGCCTGTTTCGTCTCCTGCAGTGGCGGAAGCCTACGCACACCATGTCAGCACTAGCCGTGTACTCTTTCGTTTGCTTGGATCCATACCTTCTAGCAGTTCTTCCAGTAGCTATAGTTCTACTATTTATCATGGTCCCCAGTTTTATAACGAGGCATCCGCCGCCGCCGAGTATGCCGATGGAAAAATATACAGCGCACGGCCCGGCGATTGCGCCACCCCCCGAAGTCAAAGCAGTCAGTGAGATGAGCAAGGTACAGTAATATAGGCTTCGTGGAATTGCCGATTGCCGAAGGGCAGTGCTAACGAACATTCCCAATATTTAGGACTTTTTCCGTAATCTTCGCGATTTACAGAATACCATGGATGATTTCTCTGTTGCTCACGACAAGATAATTTCTCTAGTGGGTCCTCCAACTAATTTTTCTGACGAAGTCGTTTCCTCAGCTGTCTTCATCGCCCTATTCTTCATATCCATCCTCCTATTCATCACAGCAGCTCATCTCCCCTGGCGCATGATCTTCCTGGTGACAGGTTGGATTATATTTTCAATGGGACATCCAACTCTGCAGGAGATTCTGATAGACGCACACAATACCCATCTTTTACCACGCGAAGCTTCGGCTTCTGCGACAGCAAGTTCATTCATCCACAGAGACATCATCCTCGATGCTGCTCCCGAATGCCGTGAGGTTGAAGTATTCGAATTACAAAGAATTACGTCTGGCGGGGAGTATGAGTCATGGATATTCTCGCCTACACCATATGAACCCATGAGTGCCCAGCGGATAGCCCACGAAAGGCCAAAAGGGACTAGATTCTTTGGAGATGTCAAGTGTCCCCCTGGCTGGGAGTGGAAAGACAAAAAATGGACGCTCGACCTAGGTAGCACCGTTTGGGTCCGGGAGAGGTACATTGGCGGGGTAGAGATCGAAGAGGAGGGTGAGCGGTGGGTCTTCGACAGGGTAGGAGGCGAGCAGGGGGAGCGGGGAGAATGGAGACGCCGGAGGTGGGTGAGGCAGGTTAGCCGGAAGTACCAGATGAGGGTTGGCGAAAACTAGAGCGGTGGGACATGCAGTTTACGCATGCCTTTTATTCTTGTTTCTATTGTTATGGCAACGGGGCGTTTGGCAGCTATGATATAATGGACATCGCTCTCTTTCTTTCCTTTTGTTATTTTAATCGTTTTCCTGGGTCATTTATCGGGTTTATGTACAGTACTGTGGGTAGGTATCGCCCACGTTTGGAATGTGGGCGTGTTCATGATCTGTCACTCGAGCTTCCTTCCAGATGTCCGGCTCTCTTGTCCTGAGACACCTGGCACAAAGTATGTTTTGTCCGGATAACAGCGCCGTCAAAGGATCCCAAGCAGCGCGTACAGTACACAGCATTCATCCCTCAGCGAATGCAGAAGCAAGGTCGAGCCTGTCCTCTGCTGCGTAAGGGGATACCCAAAACCCTACTGAGCACTCCTCCAGCCTTGAAATTATACCGAAATAGCGTTATCACCTCCATCAGTAGAGAACACGAGCAGCCCACAAACCCCGCCATAATGTAGAACCGCGAAACTACAGTAATGTGTATCCGTGAGCTCGCGAGGAATAGGCAAGCCGCAAGAGTGTCAAAAGTACCACACAAGATTGCACCACGAACCCTCTCCAACAGGATAAATAATTATCGCTCACACGAACCGTTCCCCGGGCGGGGCGCTTGGCATACTCACTCGTTCGCTCAAGGCCGTGCAAGAAAGTTGTGGCGTGGGGGTGGGCATTTCTCCCTCCTCCCCTCCACATGTATCTAACTGATTAAGCGGAGTTCTATATATGTTGCAGGGGGGGGGGAGGGAGGAAGCGCGTAGAGGTATGGTTGTCGTTCATTTGGGCTTCATTTATTTATTTATTTATTTATGAAATCTATCGATTGAAACGTTCACCGAGGGGGATTCGATGCTTTTGGTGTCGGTGGTAATGGGGTATCATAGTTACCGTAGTTAGTTGATCGATTCGATACAGGACTTCGAGGGACTGATGATAACTATAATATCATGCTATTATTCCCGAACCTCTGGGGGGGGAGAGCGCGATACAAGTTCAAACAGACGGACCGACAAAATTGCCCCTAACTCACTCACTTACTAATGGGAGAAGCCAGTGTGAGAGAGCACTTGGAATGCAAAGGGTCGGCTCACTTGCAGTACCAAAATTTCGTGGAGAAGAAAGAAAAAAAAAGAAAAAGGTTTAAAAATCAGGTGGCCTATGGGTCTATCTATTATAATAATTATCAAAATATACTATTTGTCGCGCTTATCTCCGGGGTTTTTTTTGGATTGTCGCGGTGTACCTGCTTCTGTTTCTCGTATATATGCGCCCCCCCCCACATAGGCGGATATTACAACATAATTGCGAACGTATTTAGTTGCACTCACCGACTATCATGGCAAAGTCACTCTCTAGGAAGAATACATGTTTGCGAGCGCTATCCTGGCATGGAATATCTCGCCAACTAAAGAGGGAGTGATACTGTGAAAGGGGTGGAGGTATTTGCGTTCGAGAAGGAGGTATTATTTCAGCCGGGATGGTGCTTTTCCGGGGTTTAGACTATCTTGGTCTTAGTGAGGGGTCGATTGATGGCTAAGTTGAGTAGCGCGCTCTATAGTGAGAGGAATGGAGTGCTATCCCTGTTATTTGGCAGTGCTTCTGGCTCTCGGGAGCGGTCACGTCTGGTCTAGGTGGGTTTACTCAATGGACCAAGCGGACTGGAGTCCGCCTATGTTTTAGGTCAAGGAAACATGTTCTTGTGATGCCAAACCGCCTCCATAGATCATGGTAGGTATTGGTGTTCATCTAGACGTGATCCAAATCACGTGTATCTCGAGTGATCTCTCATGGTCGATCCACTCAACATTGTCATAAAAGCCCACATCACGAAGATCACCCGCAAAGCACGATCAAAGACGCCTCCCCATTCCCAAGGAAAAATAAATAAATCCTGGCCATCTAAACCTCAAACACCTCCCTAAAGTTAACTCCGTACCCCCCTCCGGCCGTCATGTCCAGCCTCCACCCCTTCCAATTCGTCAACCCCCGCTTGACCTCTTTGATCCTCTCGAGCCTCTGTGCCTCCATCTGCTTCCTCTCCTCCTCCATCTGCGCAGCATATAAATGGTCATTGCCACCACCGCGCGGGTAGTGCTGGCCGTCACCAGCGTTCAGGTCCACGTCCAGGAATTCCTGATGGTGCTGGTGATGGTGCTGCTGGGCAGAGTGTGGGGGTGCGGATGTGGACGCTAGCCTCTGCTTCTCGCTAGTGTACCAGCGGCTGCGTTCCTGTTGCAGCTGTTGTTCTAATTGCCGGACTTTTGCCTCTAAGCGTTTGCGCCCGTCGTCTTCGAGCTCGTCGACGAGTTCGTCGTCCTGTGGCATTGAGCCAGTACCCCGTCTTGCGTCACTCAAGGCCTTCTCGAGGCTGCTCTTCAGGACGGCTTGCTGAGATTCTAGGTGGGCAGTGCGTTTTTTCAACTCGGAGACTTGAGTGGCTAGGTCTTTGTTCTCCTTTTCTAGAGCAGAGGCCTTCTTTTGTGATTCTTGACCCTTCGTATCTGTGTCTCGATACATGGTCTTTAGAGTGTTGTAATCCTTTTCCCAGGATGATATACTAGCGGCTTGGCTCTTTATAGTAGCATTGGCTGACTCGAGCTCCGCTTGGATAGATGTGACTTTGGTCTCTGCTGAACTCCTAGCAGCACCCTCGGCCACAAGGCGCTCGGCGGCTTTATCTAGCTTCTTCTTATTTTCCTCAAGCTCTTTTGTGAGACTCTCCTGCGATTCCTCTAGACCCTTAACCCCGCCCTCAGCTGTGGCAAGCGCGGATCGGCTTTCGGCAAGGCTCTTGTTAGCTCTCTCGAGGTCACCTCGAAGCTTACTGATGTCCATCTCCATGTTCTCAATCTGATCCTCCTTTGCAGTGAGGGATTCTCTATCCTGCATCGAAGAGGATGAGGATGAATGAAGCTTAAGATCCGAGATAGCTTTGTCCTTCTGCGAAATCTGGGATGTGAGATGTGACGTTTGCCGAGTGAGAGTAGCAACTTCTGATTTCTAATCACCCAATTCCGATCAGCCAAACCCCCAATATCATTCCCTCACTCGAAGCTTACCAATTTTTCAAGCTCTTCTTCCCGAACCTTCTTCTCAGTAGCTGCAACTTCAGCCCTCTGAATAGCTTCCTTGAGCCCCGTCTTCACGCCGGCCAAAGTCTCCTGGGCCTCATCTTTCTGAACAATAGCTTCGCCAAGTTTCTTCTCCTTCCCTCTCAGCCTTTCTACCTCCACTTCCAGCTTCTCTACCGACTCCGTAAGCTCCGATATAGTAGTAACTTGTTTCCGGTAGATGTCCGGCACCGTCTCCCCGGGACTCAAAGGGCTCTTATTCGAAGATCGCATGATGTCCGCGGCGGTGATGGATGGCCTCCGAAATCCCGAAGTCGACTGACGCCTAGCATGCATCGGCGCGGCTCTAGGATGCGCCGCGGTCCCCGCACCGCCTAACGAGGCAACCGGTGAATCCGAAGCCTCAGGATCCGCAGAAGTCGCCAGTGGGGGCGCATCTGAATCAACGGTTTCTGCAGGAGTTTCGACAACTTCTTCCGCCTCGGCCACAGACTCTTTTGCACTATTTCCCCGACAAGTACGTTAGAGACAATGCCCTTAAATGAGAAGTTTGATTCAGCTTTGCTTAGCTACTGACTCTTCCTCCACCGGTTGCTCCTCAGCTGGAGGAGGAGCTTCTGATGTCTCCGCAGGCTCCGTTTGTACGGGAGATTTGCTCGCTTCGCCCGCTGTGGACGCTGGAGCTGTCGAGCTCTTCCTTTTCCCCTTCTGCTTCTTGAGTTGCTCGAACTAGAATCCTCGGAACGCCACCCCCTCGGCACAGGAAACGTTAGTTTGGTTGGTGATGTATTTTCCAACCCAACCCTCAATCCCAACCCGGAAAGGGGGACGGGCAGAAGGAATGGATGCTCGTGTGTATCGGGCGATGAATTTTCACTCGGTAAATTTGGGTAATTGGATTGTGTACGGCAATGACTCCACTCACCCTTTTCTTTGCCGCGGCTATCTTCTCAGCCTTTGCTGCATCAGTGTCGGCCATCTGGATACGAGACTGTGTGAGATGGGGGTATCGGTGGGTACTGGACCGTTATTGCTCCGTTACAAAAGCACAATACTCCGGGGAAGATGATGAGGGAAAAGGGTGAGACAAGGCGAAGGTAAAGCTAGGATATGACCAATTTCATATGGGTTATGACCACCAGTATAAATGACACGATAGAAGGCGGTTCGTTTGTCGGTTGGTAGGTATAATAACTGTGCTGTGTTGAGTGGTACTTTTGCTAGGTAGTGTGTTTGTGGGGGGGGATGAACAAAAGGCGGGAGCTCCATTCATGGTTGCCCTTCAACCCAAACAAGCTCTATCCAAGCCATTTCTGCTTTGCCCTTCCAAATCGAGATAGCTATTACCCGGACGCAGAGTAGGTGATGAAAGTTTGGGAATTAAAGGTAAAAAAGTTTTTGAATCTTCACTCGCCGAAGGAAAGAGAGGAGTTGAAGAAAGTAATACTGTGTGATAATAATAATAATAAAGGATATATTTCTTGAATGTTGTTACTTGTAATACCCTCTTCCTCGGACAAAGTTTTTTTTCCCTCTAATATTTGCTTGTTTCGATATCACACTTTTTCACACATCGCGATGGGGCTTGAGTAGGAGGCGAAAGGGGAAAAAAAAAAGAAAAAGTAGAGAAACCTGCACAACATAATTTGACAAACGGGAAATCAAGACTCAGACATAACTTAGCACATGAGGTCAAAGTGGGAAAGGAAAAGAAGAAAAAAAACTTGAATGAAAATGAAACAACTGTAATCACAATCCCTCCCCAAAGTTCCCTTCCCACTTTCCCACAACCCCTCCCCTCATAATGAACTTTTTTTTTTTTTCTCTCTCAATCTCAATCTCTGGGCTTTTAGTGGGATAACTAGATGGATGGGCCATGCTCCAGATGGAGGCTCTTCTCACACGACAAAACCCTCATCTCTCGCCCTCTTTTTCGTTCTTTTCCCTTCTTTCTTTGAGTTTATCATACCTTTATTTTCTCCTTCTAGCTTTCGTTCTCTACCTACGACTAGTGATCCACCGAGCTACAACGCCGAAAAGCCACGGTATATACGATACTATCATTCCATCCCATACCGATATCTACTCGAGTACAGTACATACTCGCGTGCCCACCAATACAGTACTAGCATCCACCTCCTTCCCGAACAAACACCACACCACCCACACAGGAAAGGAAAAACTCACCCTCCGAAACCTTACCCGCCCTCTTTCTTGCTCCCTCTCCCTTCTCATTCTTCGCACACAGTCAAAGCACGGTTTCTCTTTTTCCCCATTATTAAGGAGAAAGAAGGATCACAGGCAATCATGTCAACCACTCCGACAGCTAATACTACCTCCTCCTCTTCCTCCGTCCCTCACAGCCCCAGAGCAGAACCACTCCAGTCCCACTTCGCCAAACTCGCCCAAGGCCCCATAACCACACATCTCACCGATACGAACGCAATCCCCATCCTGTCGACCCATCCGCAACCCTCCTCGCCCGGCCTCTCTTCGCTTTCGTCCACGTTCGTACAGGTACACGATACAGCCTCTAGGATGGGGCTGGGAAAGCCACTGCGAGTCACGTTGGCGACTGTTTCCGGGGCAGCGGTGATCCAGACTGCTACAGTTGATGAGGGGAGTGGAGGTGGTGGCGGGGAGGAAGGGGTTGATTGTGTTGGTGGAAGCGCCAGTGGAGGAGGGAGAGGTGGTAGTGGTAATGGGGAGATGTTGGTTGGGACGGTGATTGCTAAGGCGGATAGATTGGCCGAAGCGAGGATGGTTAGTTGGGGTGTTGAGGAGGTTGCTCGGAGGTTTCAGAAGAGTGCTGCGGGTGATGGGTTATAATTCATTCTCGGCCTGTGGAATGAGATGAGGGATGGCATGGCGGTGACCTGATGGTCATATTAATGACATTCCACTTTTTCCTTTTCACTTTCTACTTCACTCTTTGCGGTTTTAACACTTTCCTCTCTTCCCTAAACATGATTTTGTACGGAACGGCGGGTAAGTAAGCAAGGATGTAATGGTAGTTTGCCTGTTTGCTGTTTGATTATCATTGCGCTGTATCGGTATAATTATTCGGCGTTTTTTCTTTCTTTCCTTTTCCCTTTTTTCCCAACAAATAACCCTTATGACCACCTACTCACTATTACTCCTCCTAATACTCCCTTTCATTACAGAAAATAAGAACCAATGGCGTACCGGTGGGAATGTAGTACTTAGTTTAGCCTGGATGGGTGAAGAAAGGGGAACAAGAATGGAACGAAAACACTGTATCACTGCTTCTAGAGTATCGTATCAGAGCCGTTACCACGGGCCTAACTTAAATCCCCCTGGTGTGCGGTACAGCACAGTGTAAATACTGTGCTGCATTGCACAGCACCACCATATCACAACGAAAACACCATCATCAATATCGACACCCACCAAACCATTCAACCCTTTTGACCACAACTGCAACCCACCAACGCAGCTACCGACAAGCAAGCAAGTGGAGAAAATCACACAGCACAACAGCATCCATCAAACCTACCGACACCAGCATGCTATCCAACTCCATGGTAACAGCACCCTAGTCACCGAGTATATTCCCACCACTACCACCACCACCACCCTTATTTCCCACATCCACAACCTTTCCCTCGGGATACACAGCTTGCTACATGCCACGACACAGCATATTATATATAGAATAGGGTAGGGTAGGGTAGGGTAGGGTAGAATGCCACCGCCAACTCACGATCCAAATCACAGTATAAAAACCACTGCTAGCCCATGAGTAGTAAGTTAAGTAGTAAAGTGGAGTAGAAGTAAGCACTATGTGTAATCGCGATCGGACCGGCAATCAAAGCTACTATATTATTATTATCGTGTACTACAGTAGGAGGTGGTGACCGGCCGGGTGGACAAGATTGGGCTAGATAGAAACGAATTGTTAAATAACAACGAGGGGTTCGGCAAGAGTAGTAGTAGGGGGGGGGGTGGTAGGTTGGGCATGAGATAAAGTATTTGCGAAACGTTCGATAGTTGTGTGGAGGAGGAGGAGGGTACAGTAACTTACAGTAACTTACCGGTGAATAGTTTGGATGGGATGGGATAGTAGTCCCCAGGGCACACGCATGCACGCACATACTGTACAATACAATACACAAGACGAAAACTTCACCGTGCTTCTTTATACCGGTATAGTGCGTATCGAATTTATACTTGATAGATATTAATTATGGCAAGCGCGATACAGTAGAGAGATGTGCATAGATAGATAGACATTATGTATGATGAGACCCCCCCTTCTTGCGACTCCAGATTACTCTTGCCCCATATCCTCTCACCAGCCAGTCACAAAAGTGAAAAAAGGAAAAGGAAAATAATTAACGAGAGCCTGTTTAAAAGAAAAGACTGTGATGGAGAAAGCGATCATACTACAAGTAACTTCAGTCGGTATGTCGGTACAAGTTGGAACAAGGAGGAAAAAAAAAATTTCCATAATTTTATACAAAGAATGAAAAAATATTTATCGGCAGCGAATGATTCCTCACATCTCTCTTCGTCATCGTCAGATGCTTGCCAAAAAAAACAAAAACTTAAATCAACCGGCCCAAGATTTCTTTTCCGTACCCGCTTTGCTGTGAAATCCCGGGTGACCCGAGCCCAGATTTTGTGCGAGATGGGTATGTACTGTGCGGTAATCCTCCACACAGAGGAAGGAAGGGGAAACTCGACAGGATGTAAAATAGATATAGTAAACAGGAAGAGAAACTAAATGGTGAGTGTGGCCCATGATATCTTCCCTTTCCGACCAGAAATCATTGGGGGACAAAACGAAAAAGAACATTACCACCCAGCATGTTAAACTAGAAAAGAAAAATTAAACCAGACACCAGATATGTCCCCATGTTGTCAACACAGTATGTATGACCGACTTTTTTCGCTTTATGGGACCCCTATATCCAAACGCTAGGAATAACCAGAAAAGATCCCAAACAAAAATCCAGAGCTATACATTTACTTCCAAAGGCGGAAGACAGCCTTCTGACCAGGGTCAACCGCAACGGTACATCCGGCTCCACCACCTTGGCAGACACCCATGATGCACTCGCAGTTGTTGCCGCTGCCACCAACGATCTGTCATGATATTAGTGTTAAGATTAAAATACGCAAAAGACGGTTACATACCGAGACGTTATAATTGGCAGGCTTATTATTATTGGGGTTCTTGGAAACGGAGATCCAGATCTTACCACCCTTCTTTCCAGAACCGAAGACCTGTAACAACATTAACATCCCGCAATCCATGGAACCATGGAATGTGTAAATCTTACGTAAGGAGCCCAGTTTCCAACTTCACCACCATCCTGACCCCAGAGGCACCCTTCCTCGACAGTAACACCAGCGTTGTTGACATAATACTGAGCAGAAGTGGAACCACCCCTCCATGTATAGGCGCCTGAGGCATCGGCATCAGGGGAAGTGAGGGGTTTCTCTGTGCCAGGATCGCACTGCAGGGGAACGACCATATTCTCGGTTCCTATACACAATTAAGGATCAACTCTAAATTAATAAATACCACTGAGCTTACCAGGATAATCAGTGCGGCAAACAGCCACAACATCGCTCAACTCGTTCTTAACGAAGATGCCGGTAGCGCCGGCCTCGCAAAGATACTTGCAGTCAGGGCGAGTGAGGGTGAGGACACCGTTCTTGCAGAGAAGACCGCCATGACTCTCACCAGAGGCGGGTTGGTCTGAGGGCCATTGAGCCTTGCTGAATCCAGCGGGACAAGCGTACGAGCAAAGAGCACCCTCCTTGCAAACACCCTCATTATCGATGGTTCCACCATTGTGCTGGATGCCAGACCATCCATCCTTTGTGTGCCATGGCAACGCGACTGCACCATAGTCCGATGGGAATTTGCTGCAAGGAATGGCACCATCCTGAAACTCGCGACCTGTGTTGCCATTGGAATCGATACCCGTGTTGCTGTTACTGTTTCCATTGCCATTGCCGCTGTTGTTGTTTGAAGAGCCCTTCTTATCATCCTTCTTGTCGCCCCCCTTACCATCCTTCTTAGGCGTAGGAGCCGAGGAAGGTAATACTGTAGGGCTAGGTACATTGTCCTCAACATAGATGGAAGTAGGCTGGGCGACGGGAGTGGAGTGTATGGTGGTCCAAACTGTTTTAACTTCGTAAACCATGTCACGCTCCTTCAAGGCCTTAGCATGGCGGCCATGCACACGAGCATGCTTTCCATGGGGCTGAGCGGCAGCCAAAGCAGAGAAGCCTGCCAGAGCGAGCGAAAAGAGACCAGCGTTGATCTGCATGCTTAAATGAAAGTATGACGGTAGAAGTAGAATTATTGAGGAGGTCGTTCAACGATATCAAGAAACCGATATTCTTATGCTTTAAAGAGAGTGGAACCACTGTTCTTTATGTAAAAGAGCAATTGACCGAAGTCGGAATCGAATGACAATAGGTAAACTGGAGAGATGGCAAGAAAGTGAAATTCTTTCGTTATGCAGAGGTTCTGCTGCGTGTTCCGGGTTGCTTGTCTTAAAAAGAGTGTGGTGGGAAAGGGATAATTCCTTTCCTGTGGGAGCAAGACAATTAGCAATGGGTAGAGAGCGAAGGTAAGGAAGAGGTAAGGAAAAAGAGAGGGAGAGGGGAGAAGAAGCGGAAGAAGAGGGAAGAGATACATAAGTAGTAGTGGGCAGTGGGTTGGTCAGGGGGCAAGGGTGTGCGTGGTTGGCGGAGACTAACAGGAAGCAGAGGCGGAATTTCAGGGGGTAGGCAGAGGGGAGAGGGTGGAGAAGGGAGAATCACAGCCAACAGAGGCCGAGAGAGACACACAAACGCTCCCAGCAGCACAGCGCTAGCATAGAACGGGCGTGCAAAGTCCGCATTGTGCGTGTCTGTCGGCCCAAAAGAGGGAGCATCAGCAGCAGGCGGGAAATCAGTGACAAAGACAGAAGAGTGAGCAAACTGCTGAGTATCATAGAGTCCCCGGTCAGTGGATTCCCCAATACAGAAAGCCATATACTAGGATTGGCTATGAACTGCGGCTTATCCCAAGAGCCATTGACACAAAAGACCTTGCTAGGGCCTCTCATTGCGTGAAATGAAATGAGGTTAAATGAGCAAAACAAAAAAGAAAAGAAAAGAAAATATAGACTTCAATAGCAGGTGGGCGGCAAGTGGTGCAAATGAGCAGCAACAAAAGAGTCTCTTGTCCCTTCCTCACCTCATAAACCAAAAACAATCACGACAGAGGGCCTGGGAAGAAGCCGTTGAGACCTAACTCGTGTTTGTGTGAAGAAGCCCATCTAAACAGAGGGCAATAACCCCCCTTTTTGACGGGCCCATAAGCAAGGCCCGGAACAAGTTACACCACAGAAATCCCCCCCACCATGTCCATATTATCAGAATCTTTCGACGCAGCCGAGAAAGCTTGTCATATCTTTCCTCCTTCATCAATCATCATTGAAACTGCCATCCTAACTCCTAAAACCCAGCATAAGTAGAGAGTGAGTGAACGAGAAGGTATGATACGTGGGACCACCCCAGCTTCCCCGAGAAAAAGCTACCAACCCTTTCAGATTTCCTTCTCCCTTCCATATTCCCAATAGGCCATGGCATTCCTCTTGGCCGTTGTCCCGGGTTGTGTTAGGTTCGAGCAGATTTACCTCTTTGATATGAACAAATTTGGGGAAGAGCCAACGTTGTTGTTGCGGCGCCTGCCCTTGGCTTTCGCTAGCACCAGTTTTTTACCCCTGCCAAGGCGAGCAAGAAGTGGCACTCGGGTGTCTGATTGGTCCGCAATCTCATCAACCACTCGAAATCTCACTCTCCACACCTACGGTACTGTACACATCTAGATTCTCTTTTTTCACGTTTCAGTTTTTTCTTCTTTCCTTTTTTCTTTTACTTTCCTCATCAAAATAAACCCTAAATTTCTGCACTGCACTTGTCGACACTAAAAAAGTGATAGGAAATTCCCAAAATGCGCCCCCAATTCAGGATCCAAATGGCCCACCACCAGTACTCCAGTACTTGCGCTCGCACTTGACAATTCACAAAGCACCGTATCAGCACAACCTAGTGCCAAGATTCCCCTCGTCAGGCGCAAATTGGACATCTTGGCGCCAAGTCTGCCGGATACTCTATCAATAGCGCTGTGGAGCACAGAAGCGCAATGCCTTCTAAAACCAAGAAATTTTTTTTTACTTCAATAACAAAACTCACTTACTGTGAGCTCCCCCCCCCCAAAAGCACCGTTTCCAAGAGTTCTCAAGCAAGGCGGAGGACAATTCTCACAAGGGCTGTGGCCCACAAATCAGATATCCTTAAGAAATCAGGATACTACATACCAAAGCATTGGGAGATAATGAAATTAGGTCCTATCCCCAAGATTAGATCAATTGAGCAGAGCACCGGTGCCCACAAGTGATGAGGCGATTGTTATGCAATACAGTAGTACTTATGCAAACATTCTGAAGATGGCATTCTAGTTTTGCGGGACGCATTCGACCCTTGTCGCCATCTGAGAGGGCATTCTGGGATTTTTCGCAGAAGAAAAAAACATCACTCGGACCTTCCCATAAAGAGATTCCTATGGGATGCCTCGCCCCCTCAGAACTCAACAAGATCGGAAAGGTCCCGAACTCCTCCCATTAGATTTAATTGCACGGACAGCATTCTGTTACCTGTGCTCCCACATTTCTCTTCCAGTTCTGGCACAGCCTTCTTTCTCTGCCCCATCGCCGTAGCAGAATTTGTTGCTCTGGAAACCGTCAGAAAAAAGACATTCTTTGTATTCCTGTTGATTCCATCTCTTTTTTTTCTTTTTTCCTACTTGCTAGTACAGTACCGTAGTTACAGTGAATACCGTACCAGTATAATACCGCTATTAGAGCTCGCTTCCCATCTCTGATATCCTGGCTTTGGGGGGGGCTCGTAACCGCAAACAATAGCCGATTGCGACTAAGCTAAAATGACGATTGCCCTCCTCGTTGCCCTGTTCATTAAAAATTAATCCCACTTACCGAAAATGTGATCCGCACCAATGTCTCGCGCCTTTTCCCCCTCTCGTCTTAGGAATACTTTTCACAAGAACCCAATTGGGCCCAAGAACTTACAGCATGAAATTACTATCAATACATCATCTACTAGTACTAGTACAGTTTCTTGCTCATCCGGTTTTACCGCGTCTTTAGCCCCCTCAGGGCACAGCGTACGATACTACAGTAGTCCATTTGACTCGATGCACATGGGGAGGGAGAAGGTCTGCTGAAGAAAAAAAAATACCTCCGAAGCCACCAAAGCGAAGCTTGCCGGTATTCTCCAAAGCACTGCAAAAAGATATCTAGACGTGGCATAATCTATGGCATCTCAAGCCTCAATTGGCCCCTACAATCCCTCACCAGCCAACTGAATGGAAGGATAGGGTGAAAGGAGAAAGAAAAGACTTGAAAGCCAAGACTTATTATTCCGTCTCGGTAGTTCAAGAAGATCCCGGCACGTGTCGGGGGGCTGAAAGAAGTAATCACAGCCAGTGGAAAGGGGGGAGAAATCAATTGTTATTAGGATCCCGAAGAGAGAGGATAAAAAGAGGCATTTGGCCCCCAACAACAGTCGTGAGCACCGGCATGAAAACTCTAGCCCTCCAATGATACTATCGAACGAACTGGTACCGTATTGCCATTTGCTCTGTCGACAACAAGCGCATATACCACATGTCTAGAATGATTCCTCTCAAGGATCCCTCCACGTTGGCATCGCCCTCCCAGCACCGATGCCAGAACAACGCGCGCCAATAAAACTGGGTCCATCACGACATCCCTCAATCTCATTGACGAAGCGGACGAATAAGATAATCTCCCTAGCGATTAATTATGGTAAATGAGTGAACGTGCAGTACTGAACCTGGCATTTCCGGCTCCGGAGTGTATGCCGGTTTAACAGGCAAAAGCGCAGACCTGTTGAGATATAGGTGGTACGGAGCGGGGGAGAAACAAATTTTTCGCCAATCGTATCGTGCTCGAGTGGGACGCACATCGGCACTCATGGCAGACGTAATGTCGCACTATGAGACCAGAGAAGAAGAAAGAAGCCCACCATTGCCTTTTTCTTCCTTCCTTCCGCTCCGTCTGTAGTGTGCCGTAGTACAAGTACCGTAAAAGCTCGAATACCGGTACTGTACTCGGGAAAAAGATAAATGCTCCGGGACGTTGCAGCTACCTTCCCCCAGTAAGGCTCTCTGCACACTGTATACCTTTCGTTTTATCCAAACCAAGGGCTGAATTTGCAGTGCTCTGCCCTCACGTCGCTCGGGAGGGGGGGATTCCAACATCCTAGCACAAAGGGGGGCTCCATTGTAAACCCTCCTGCCCCCCCCCAACCGAGTGATCGAAAGTGTACGAGCACTAGCACAGAGCAGTCGCACCAGTAACGGAGATGACGAAATACCTCCCCCCCACCCACTACCAATACCATAATAGGAAGATTATAGGGCGGAAACCGCCGATAAGCTCTTTCCTGCAAGCCAAAAAACAACGAGTAAAATAAAACACTAAAATGAAAAAAAACTCTTCAGCGACGGGATAATCATTGGTTACGGTAATCGATTACCTTACCGAACCGAACCGAAACCCAGCTGCTGGGAACACCCCCCCCCTGCTACAAGTACTCGTAGCCAACCCATCCACTCATGCAGGAACAGCACTCGAGAGATGAGGGAATTTCGCAAAACAATCCACAATGTGGGCTTTGGGTCGCTTTGGGAGTTCTCTACCGGTATCTCTCTCTGTCTGTTTGCGCATACGGGGGGGGGTTGAGTTAAGTTAAGGTTACCGGTATGGGGTTTTTTGTTTTTTTTTGCTAATGGGGCGGTGGATGGAAAGATGCGATAGCCAAACCTAGCCGGTGGTGGAAGGCGTTCCCGAGATACCGGTATTTGCATATCCATATCCTGTGCGATGGTGGAGCTTTTTCACTGGTGGTTGAGTTATCGCGCTGGTCCGGTGAACCATTAGACTACCGTATTAACATTGTCTACTAACTACTGCGATGTTGGCATAAGAGTAACCTTCTATCGTGACTACCGTAGTAGATGGTGAATTGAGCTTCTAGAGTACAGTACCGCACAGGCAGTACTTGAGTACAGTACGTGTCACTGAGAGCAGAGACCCCTCGGCAAATTCGATTTATGCGAGTTATACAGTCCTGTAGGGTAAATAAATTTACGGGTTCTGCACGCTCGCAGTGGGAAGAAGGGGAGGTCAACGGCCTCGTTACTACCGGTAGCACTTTGCCATGCATATGCAGGAACAAGGTCCAGCCTATCCATCCACGCTCTCTCCCCTGCCCCACCAGGAACCAAAGCAAGCTTTTTTCTTTCTTTGACTGCAAAGATCCCAAAGATAACGAAGGAGTCCCCCCCCCCTCCTCAGGCTCACAAGGCTGAAATCCCGGAAAAGAAACCGTTGGATGGGGGGTAAACAGTTCACCCCACCTGCCCTACAAGTACCTACCTGCCTAGGCTATAGCACATACAGCATGTCCGGTACTGTACTCGAGTACCAAATGATGTGGTAGCTGTGCGCTAATATGATAAAAAGGGGAGGAGGGGATGTTTGTATCAATTAATCTGAAGGCTTTGCTCATCCAGTACTCGAGTACAGTGTGTATTGTACTAGTACTTCTGGAGGTTCTATGAGTTTACCCTAGGCAATAATTTCCTACTCGGCTTGAGGGTGGGGGTAACGGATGCGCAGGTGGTGGTGAAGAGGGGGATGAGATTATGAATTGATAGGGGAAGAGTGAGAGGGAGGTCAAGGCAACGGTACCGGCAGTCGGACCGCGGGTACTCCTATAAGGACTGTAGACTCTCTCTATCCGCCGCAGGCTACGGGTACGGTGGCCACGGTACCAGATTCATAGTATTCTACTGTATTCGTGTATCGTACCGGTTGATATAATGTGATAGCCGCAGTGGACTATCTTATCGTGGCCATCCTAGGTTTTTGTTCGCTGCACACTACTAGTAATTTACAAGTGTTCGTATACCAGGGGCGAAAATACAAGTAGGTTCAGATTTTCCAGGTGCCGGGGCTTACTGGAAATGTGAACGCATTTTCGACCCGAGGTGTAGATAGTACCGTAGATACTAGTAGTACCTTGAGTCTCATGCTCTGGCCCAGCATTCCAGAACTTTTACCTCGAACTCTAATGGAGGAAAAGATGAATATTTCTATGAGATTTCTCATTTTGATAGGTTGGCTTGCCGCTGCTGGCTTTGGCTTAGATTGGTTAATAATTGTGCTGTGCTCGAGCACTGATGTCGCCGGACCGAGGTTGCCCCCGGCTGGGTGGTGACGCACCAAAGAAGACGCAACTTCAATCTAGCGACATGAGTGGGCCTGTTGGAATTCACTATTAGGTTATTAGCGGGAATTAGTGTGTTAACCTAGGATATGCTTAGTTTGATAGGTTTACGGGATTGCGAAAAGGAGTTAATGAGATCTGGTGGGCTGATCTTATACAATGTTAGGAAGGATCAGGAAGGAACTGATCCTTCCCAGGAGCCCTTTTGTCCCTGAATCCGGAGATTGCAGGGCTGCCCGAGACGGTGGATTTCAAGAGCTTTTTATGATGCGGCTTGGAGAGCGGGCCCGGTGTTCTGGGTGGGCATCCGAAAGGGAGTGAATCTACGGTACCTATTACTCGAATAGGTCGCGCCAGTTACGGTACCATTGCATGTACTACTTGTAGTACTGTACTCGAGTACGTGCCGGCGAGGGAGGAAAGAAAGAAAGTATGCGGACAAACAAACCGGTAAGAAGAAAAGAATGAAAGAAAATAAGAAAGGACAGCAAGTAGGGTGCCAGTGTACAGGACACCTCACGTCGAGGAGCCTCCGCCTTTCAAGATACAGCACTGCACAGAACAAGGCGAAAAGGAATCCCGAAGCGAACGGTTATGCACTGGTATTGGGGTCGTTCGTCCGGCACATCGCAGCACAGTAGCAGTAGGTAGGGGGCAAGAAAAGGAGAAAAGGCACCAGTCTTTATAGTATCATACAGTCGCTCGTAGGTCTGTCTTGACAAATTGAGTTTACACTCCCGACGCCTTCATGTCATCTTGTGCTCTACCGGTATTCTGTTCTCTATGGTACGAGCGAGGGGTATCGTTACTCTGCGGTGCAATACCATGCTTTTGCCATACCGGTACCGTATTCCAGGAAGTATGATAGCCAGACAAAAGCACGGATCAACAGGGGGATTAACCGCGAGCACTGGTAACCTAACCCGAGACCACAATTGCTTAATTCTGTATGGGGAAAGAATCTGCTGATCTCTTCGCTTGTAACCTTACCGTATCAAGCTTACAATGTTTCCCATGGGAAAGTTTCCTGTTCGAGTTTAGCCGTCCGGGTGAGGGGTGTCTGAGTGGCTCTGGCCTTGTTTACTGGGCAAACAACAAACAAGCAGACAGACAGGAGATCAACCCTCCCTTGTCCTCCACCCATGATACAACCACCCCCTGGAACCCCATATTACTTGCCCCGGGCCTTTGCTAAGGTACATACTCGAGTACTCTCGCACGCACGATGCAGATACCGTCAGGGCGCAGTGGACGCTGGGATTCACATGCCAACCTGTCCGCCGTGCCGGAATGTCCTACCGTAGACGACAAGAAAGAGAGGGCAAGGGGAAAAAAGAGCTCAGAAACGAGTGATTCTTTGAGAACCGGCGGGATGGAGATGATTGGTTTGTAGGGGGGATGAATGGCTAGAATTCTCCTACCCAGTGATGTGATGCTAATAGCAAGCAAACAGCACTAGGACGCGCTTGGTGCTGTATGCGCTATGGTAGGATAGGTAAGTGTGAGCGTGGCGGGAGTATTTTAGACTATCGTGTCAATGCCCACTCTCCTCGGTTGTGTTCACTGTGTTTCTTAGATTCGTTAGCCGGCGTATAGGTGAGAACCGGCAGTGGAAGGAAGGTGACGCAGTGGCAAGAGGAAGTGTTTTGCAAAATTTAGAGGGGGTTTTTATTGGGCGGTCCTTTCTCTCTCATGTATCGCTTTCGTGGTATGCACTACCGGTATACTCGGGCACTTTGTGCATACGGTGCGGTTCGGTACGGAGATAGGATGTCTTACTCGCCTCCGTGGAGTCGTTCTTAGAAAACCGTGAGCTGAGATGAGGTGTTCTGCTATCTTTGTCCTGATGGGAGGGCTAATTCCAGTGCGCCTGTGGCAGGCATGTATTGTAAGTCATTTACAAGTACTAAAATATTTTGCGATGCACGATACAAGAGAAGCACGAGTACCGTACTAGTACGAGGACAGGACTTATCTGACAATACGCCCGGTACTAGTACGGTACAATACCAAAAAAGAACACTGTCTGTTACCGGAGCGCTCGGGAGTTCGCTGATTCAAGGCAAGATAGCGAGTGTTGCACAGGACCGCACCGCGTCGTGCAACCGTTGTCCGAATACAGCAAGTTAAACGACAACAGCCCCTTCCTCCCTACCGGCACACTCTTCGCCTTTCTGTCCTCCATCTATATAACCCTGTGAGACATTCCACTCTATTTAACCCACTCTACAGTTCTACCGTAATATCCCCGCCTTCAAAAGGACCAAGGCTCGTACACAACACCGTTATTGCCACCACAACATCGGTACTCGCAATAACTGCTTTGAAACAACAAACTGCACCGGTGTGGTGCTGCTGTAGGGATGGCTGATCAAAGCTTATTATACCTGACTACTGGTACTTGGTACAATAGCTAACCCTCACTTCCAACTTACCCCTGTTCTCCGACTACCAGTATAGCACCTTACTTATGCCAGTTCATCCCTCCTTTGGCAGCACACACGTGCAAGCCTGAAGCTTGCTATGGCATTGGTGGGTTTCGTAGGCCTAGGGGGAATGCCACTGGACACGTCATGACACGTTCGGAGGGCGCGGTGCTTACGCTGCGTACTCGAGTGCCAGCACGTGCTAGTGCTGTTTGCCTGTATCTTTTGATGCTGGATAGTTGGACGTGTCAAGCTTGGTGTTGTGCCAGATATCATACCCACCAATTCGTAAAGCACTATCTCCGGAAGTGGGGGTGCCAGGATCCTCCAATTTGGGCGTGAAATACCAGTGGTTAGCATCCTGATGTCCGGATACCGGTGCTTTGCGGGTCTGCTCGAGTACCGGTATGTACCGCAAGAACTGGGAATAATTCAACGCCAACCAGAAAAGAGAGAAAACCCCGGCGCCTCTAGGAAGGGGAGGAGAGCACAGGCAGAGGGACAGAAGGGAAAGCCTATCTGAATGAGGAAAAACGTGATGGTTGGCCGAACACTCCAGTGAGCTAACGCCTATTGGAGCAAGTGCCGACCCTCGAGGCCTCGAGTGGGGTTTTGCTGATTGAAGAGTATTGCCATTTCATACCATATCGTATGTGTTGGTTCACGTAAGGTTGAGAGAGTGGATGGGGGAAGAGGGAGCAGCGAGGAGGAGGCGGAGGAGAGAACACGCTTCACCGAAGAGGAAAAAACAAGTCGAGCGATGGGGACGTAAAAGGTGGGGGAAGGGGTTGAGTGAATTGGGATTTTGAAGAGCATAGATATAGCTACTACTAGCAGGTAGAAGTGTTCGTGAGGTATTGCCCTTTGTTTGTCATCAAGCTTTCTGATTTGCGCATACGAGTGGTTTCCCGATGGGTGATTTATTAGCGCCTAAGAACTGTCCTCCAGGGGAAATCTGCCTATATAAAGTGTGAATTTGGAGGTATGATAGTACTTTCGCCGTCAAAGTAATTAAACAGGTGCCTAATTCCAAACATTTTTGGCTAGTGGTGGGCGATAGCCATGTGGGCTAGGTGAGATTGTGGATAAGAGCTCATTGTAAAGTGCATTTCATTTCCTGGTCATATTCGGGTGCCATGTGGCGTACAAGGCATCAATGATCGGGGGTGCATTTCGCTCGCAACCGCGCGCGAGATAATATTTGGCCTGAGGCTGTTTACTCGGGTATGGACGTGGGTGATCGGATAGCCAGGGATTCTAGAGGCCTGAACTTACTGCCTTCGTAGGAAATAAAAGAATGAATTTGGCATCGAAATTGCTCAAACAAGCAAGAAGCTTTGATCCCTCTAATCCCTGGCTGTCCGATCACCCACGTCCATACCCGAGTACACCCATGATTCAATGCAGAAGATTATGTCAGTTGCGCAGTGTGCCGGTATGGGCATCTACCGGCACTCTGCTGCACTGCGCATCCATCTTTCTCTCATGTTCCCTCTGGGGCGCTAACTCACAGTATACATCGCTTTCAAGGATAATAAATCTGAGGTTTTAGGTGTTTGCAGGAATTATTCCTCTCTTCCTTCTGAATGTGTGCTGGTTATATCACGTCGTTTGCTGCGTGAACGTGCTGATATCTAGTATTGTGTGGGGAGCTCTGTGTGATGTATTGGAGTAGGACTTTTTCTTATCATAATAATAATGATGAAGGCATCATGGAGCATCGAGGCTTATATAGGTAGTTTTGATACTAGGGAGCCGGAGGATAGATCCCGAGGGGCTCCCTCCATACGTGAGAGCAGGGGTGCCTTCCAATTAGAGGTGGGCTAAGTTACGTGGTTCTAATGGTTATTCTGTATCCGGGTTGATAAGTTTGCCTTCCCGGTCGGATCATGGAGCCTAGCTGGCAAGCCCTTGTCTACAGCTTTGCATGGTGCCTGGTTCGACCTGAGATGTAGGGTCATGAGGAGCTGTGGGTGGTTTTTATTTATTTATTTTAAAGCCTTAAGAAGGTGATAAAACTCCGAAGGTTTCCTGAGCGACTGAGAGGGGGAAGCTAGGCCTTGAGGAGTTTTATGCTAAAATGTACCTATACAGACGGCGCACAGAGATAAATCCGCGCAGCTGGTGGTATGCCTACGGGGTCTGTATGAGGAATCTTCTATTCAGTGCGCTCCCGCTTTTCCGTAAAGCGCTGTATATAAAAGGGTTCTCTCGCGGAGCTATGGTGCTCCGAGGCTGGATGATGTGTGTGTGAATTCCACAGACAATAACAACATTATAGTAAGTTATATTGCATGACTGGTATGATACAGTGGTAGGAGCTTCCGGGCGTTTGATTATGGTATTATGGCCGAAATACGGCTTAATCTCTCAGGAATAACTTTATGTATCACCGAGGGGGTTCACTTGATGTGTGTATCCGGCTATTCATCATGATTCAGTCTGGGAGGTAAGACCTAGTTTCTCGCGTTGTTTCTTTGTCTAGTTAATATCGGGAGCCCGGGATACTGCTTGAGCACGGGGGTTTAACAAAGGGAAACAGCGATTAGAAATAGCGAGTGATGGGTGATGAATGACTGACCTGATGAAAATATCACTGATGTCTTGGGGAGTACAAAGAGCTGGGAATAGAGCTGGGGTTTGATTTCAGGTACTGTAGTCTGGCGCTAGTAGGGTCTGGTATGGCAAAGCACTGCATCTTCGGGTGGGTTGGTGGGCGTCAAAGATATTCTCTAAGCGCTGACCGTAATCCACCTGATGATGATAGCGGCAATGCCATACTAATCGAAAACATCCCCCAATTTCAGAGCGAGGGCTACCGGCGACAGGTCCCTTCAATTGTCATCTCAAATTACTGGGATCTATAGCCGGTGTCGAAGCTGCCGCGGGAACATGGTTGAGAGGAGCGGAGGAAATTTGTGGTTTTATGGAAGCTTGACCGGATTCTGTAGATCTTCAAGTGCAGGGTGCTTTCACAGGTTCGCCATCCAAGGGCTGGATACTCCCGACTCTTTTGTGCTCTTTCTCTCTCTTTAGAGGTGTGGCTAATTTTAAGGTCTGTAAATAGTTTACAACTGCCTCTGCCGCATTCCCATGGGCTTGATATCCGTAGAAGTAGATAGAGGTGCTAGTTTCTTGGGGAGAAGCTTTATTCCCACTAGCAATTTTCTTGTTAACGACATCGTTTACCTTGGGGTGCAGGACCACCTCTTGGTCGCCTCTATTCAGGAAAAAGTCTTAAGATACGAAGGAATGGAGTAGACCCTTCTTAGTCAAGGGAGTGGGGGGACGAAGTTCCAGGTGGTTTTATATTAGACCGTGCCACGCAGTCCTGGAGTGGATTTCCTGGGCACCAAGGACTACTCGGCCAACCAACTCTGCACAGGAATAGCGACTCGTGCTATACCGGTATGTGGTGCTCTTTCTCACAATGCGGGAGAGAACAGGAAACCTCACATAGTTTCCAGGCCGTGCTGAACATACGGGGGGGTTCATTTGCGGTCAGATAAGACTGAATTTGGGCGCCGCAGTGATCATGGTGGTCGAGTAGCGGCGGCATCATAGTAGGAGCTTTGGGAGAGCATCAAAAGATTTCATCCTGTCCCAATGTTGAGTCGGAGTTGAAGGTGCCGGCAGGGTATTGCACTCGTGCGGCCGAGTTGAAGCCCGACACCCTCACATTATAGTAGTAATCAATGGGCTAGTAAGTTGGCGTCTCCAGTGCGCCGATTTGAGAGATGTGATTCTATGGATCGTAGAAAATAGGTTGTTGCGTATGTGGCCGAACAAGCATTTGTGGGGGCTTGGGAAGCTATTCCTCGGGTGTGGTTTGTCGGACTTTTCATGGAGGGCTTCCACTGGCGATACCTCTAATGGAAACAATGACTCTAAGGGTTGGTCACTATGCTATGGGTATGGGATGGTTTTCCAGATCTTCCCCGGTACCGACACCAATTGCTTGATACGTCTTTCTTTTTTGTATCATACCCGATTGTTAATTGGCTTGCCCTGCTGGGCTCATTATTGGAGAGGCGATAACTACTATGTACAGGTATGTAGCAGCTCTTCTCGCAGCTCTTCTATGGCCATTGATAGCTACTTAGACGGCCTGCTCTAAGGCCACCTAAACACCCCCATCCGGACAGATGCTAATTAGCGGGTTTTGTATAAGGAAATTACCGGCTGTCAGAAAAGTAGCCACAGCTCGTCCAATCAAACTAAGAAGATCACTTGAAAGTCCCTTATCTGGGTTTAGCTACCCGGATGAGAGTGGTGTTCGGGTGGTCTGGGAGAACGTCTAAATGTACTTGGGCAGGGCCATTGAAAACCGGAAAACATAACCCTTGTGTCTATAGAGAATTGTATGGGATCCGCTGAAATAGTTCTCCGCTTTCTAATTACCTCCTTAGTACACAGTTGGCAGCCCCACATTGCAAATCACCGGCGCTTTGTGATACGATTGATAGCATGGCTTTGGCGCATCAAGAACAGCGGCTACATATCTGGAATTCATCATATCTCGCATAAAAGGTAAGCAAGACTAATCTAGATGTCGGAGAACGAAGTATTCATAGGAGATGGGGTGATGTAAAGAAGTTAGGGTGGGGGGAAGGGAAGGGGAGGAGGAAGGTTGGGAAAATTGGGGAGAAGCAAAGAGGAGGAACGGAAGGGGATGGATCAAGTGAGGAGGGGGGGGGGGTGCGGCAAATGTTATCGTGAGGAAAGAGAGACCGAGAAAGGAAGACGTTGGAATGGGAAAGTTTTTTTGAGTTATGTACGGTATTTAAGGATGCTTGTTTCCTTCATAAGTGCGATGATATAATTAAGATCAAGACATCTTCCTCCGATATCAAGCTTCCAGTTGCGCAAACAGTTTTTTGATTCACTTTACCCCAGATAAAAACCAAAAAAATTGTTTTACGAGAAGCCACTATGTCCACAGTCTTTACCCTCTCCCAATACCTTAATCCTGCCCCCATCCTCACAAAGTTTTGTCTTTTAGTGATCAGGCACCCCATCCCTACTCCGCATGAATCCGGGAATTGGATCGGTTTGCTCATTAATGATAAGTGGTGAATCGCCGGCATAGGGATTAATGACAAGCATATCGAGTACCCAGAAAACTTGGATTGGCTACAATAGGTGTGTGTGCAAAGAAGTCAGTCAACATATTTTCTTCTTAGAACATTCTCAGGGGTTGATACAAGCCGGGGGGGGGGGGGGGGGTTGGAAAACCAACAGGC
>Ga0307509_10001013_pt1 | contig 48311 bp, 47 predicted proteins | sample 10_EM_MG_FD_202245 | JGI IMG/M metagenome (GOLD analysis project Ga0307509, IMG submission 202245) | Populus trichocarpa ectomycorrhiza microbial communities from riparian zone in the Pacific Northwest, United States - 10_EM | ecosystem: Host-associated > Plants > Roots > Unclassified | place... | reverse complement strand
TGGCATTCTACTTCGACAACCAACTTTTCCTCGAGAGAACTAAATTGAGTGAAGCTTCGAGCTTAACTATATTAAGTTTTACCGTTGATTCTTCTGAATTATTTTACCTCATCTTTATCTTCTACTGTGAGTGTTTGGTGCGGTCGCAACCTTAGAGTTCACCTCTCTACAGGGTGCCCCCGTTACAACCGCTTGGACTGGAATAATGCGGGATGACACCAGGGCGTCCAAAACTCCGTCTTTGGATTAAGGAGCGAGAATCTAGCTAAAATATTCTTTCTCACAGATTTACGGGGGGCTATTTTTGCTAGATAGTGCCATATTACAATGGGTCCCTAGAGCTTTGGGGCCAAATAGCGATTCCCAATCATAGTAAAAACTTCAATAATCGACAAATATGCCATGTCAATGGAGTTTGCTTTGTCTGGTAAGCTCGGGTGCCTTTATGTTTATTGATTTTGCTCTGAGGGACGAGAGGCTCACGGTTTGCTCCGTTCCCCCCCCTCTTTTCTTGAGTAGGGAATTTCCGCTGACATAGCACATGGGCAGATTGTTGAAGCCTTTACAGTATATGAGTTTCCTGACGCTAGTTGAGGCTGTTCCTGGCTAGGCTAAGCTAGACAACCACTAGAAAATCTACGCATCGTGAAAAGTCTACCTCGAACCCCCCCTTCTTTCAACAACAAAAGGGAGACTTTTTGAAATGGTCGGTAGAGCGTAGCATAAAATGGGGTTTATTATTTTCAGGTGAGAGAAATAGCCTCTTTTTATTGACCTTTCACTGGAAGTAATGACTCTCCGAACACAAGTATGGGTGGGAAACGGCGTTTGCGGGTAAGATTGTAGTTCTTGATGAGAGCTTCTACCGACAGGATGTGAGAATGCAGTCTCTTACATTATCGAGTTTGATATCATAGAAGACATTTCATTCTCAACCTTGGTGGAAGGTGAAACCGTCGAGTGATATTTAGTGAAGTCCGCTCCTTGAATGGGATACAACTGTGCAGGTCCCTTGGCGCCGAGATATGTTGAATACTAATAACCATTATGAGATGTGTGGGGTCTTCAGGAAATTCTCCTAGAATGGAATAGAATGTTCTCAAGAATGTAGAGTCTTCGTTCTCATCTCAATCTTGAGATCTTTATGAATGGTTTTTCATCCCAGGTTTTTTTTCTGCCAGTTTTTAAACATTATACTTGTTCCTCGAAGGGTGTGCTAGGTTAGAGTATTAGGAAATGGTATCTTAAGCCTACTAAAAGGGCTACGGGCTCTTCCCATATCTCTTTTGACCTTGGGCCAACTTTTCTTCCCAGCGGGAGGGTTCCTCCTATCCCATCCCGGTCAGCATAAAAAGGCAACCCGTTGTCGTCCTCCATACCTTCTCCACTACACACCCCTCCGGTAACTTTTACAACTTCCTCCTCTTCAGCGAACTGGTCCTGTGCAACCTGACAATAAATGTCGGAAAATGTTACTCCCGCCTCCCAACCTGCCGCAGAGCTAGTCTCTCCTATCATGCACTTCCCCCGTTATGAGGCAATGCCGAAGGCTCACAGGGATTTCCCCATCGCAAGTAACACCGAGTACGCCACCTACCTTGGTCGCTTTTCCACCAGAATTGCGTCATACAACAAGTTCATCGATTCATTCAACGAGAGATTTGCCAACATTATTGCAGGGGCCCATGACACCTCCCTCGTTCTGCTGCTCACCAATACCATTGGGGTCGCCACCAGGGCTCTGATTGAGGATCTCGACAAGATGGAGGAGAAAACGCTTTTGGGAACTCTGGCGGCTGAGGATCCGGCTCCGGCAGCGGTCGAAGTTATCCATGTTGCGGATTTGGCGGGGGTTGAGGTTATCCATGCTGTGCAGGTTCCGGGGGAAGTTGTTTTGTTTGTGCGTCCAGGCGGGTATTTGCCCAGGGAGGGAAATTGAAATAAATGGACTGGAATGGATGGGGTTGTCGGTGATGCCCGGGAGGTGGTCTATGTATTATCTAGCTTCAATGTTATTCATGTCTGCTTATCTGTGTCCTTCGTATCGCTTGTCACTGTGTTTTAATCTGGGTTGGTGAAAAACTGCGACTAAATACTCTACCAATTACGGCCAGTTAAGATGTGAGATGGAATCCTGGGGCTTCAGATCAGGTAGTACCCATGGGTTATTAACTGTTCATTAGCAAACTCTGTCAGTAGTGCCTCAACTCTTGTCTTTCACGGTTTGCTTCCTCTCAAGTCCGCTAACTTTTTAAGCACGGATATATTTAACGATGGAGGCTACGAACCCAAAGGCTGAGGGTGTGCTTTCAGGCGCAAAACACCCACCCGGGAGGCAATACCAAGAACGAAAGCTTGACAAACAGCTTATAATGTCGGGCGCCAGACTCCTCCAAAAATCTCGCAAAGCAGCAAACTCTAATCCCCATGCAGAAAGAGCAGTCAATCTTGGAGGAATCCCAATCCATCGAGTGCGATTTTGTGACGGTGCAAAAAAGGTATCTCGGCTAAATCCTGCTCTATCACTCGTTGGGTCTCTTTGAAACCTGGATTCCCCAAATAGCTTCAAGTTATAAATTTCTAATCTATTGGTGCGTAGATAGGCTATTCCTCTAGGTGGCTTCCACTGTTACAAGCAATTCTTTCTAGAAGGTACGATATTAGGATAGATCCTAGCAGCTTGGTTGGGGTGCAGAGAACGGAGCAAGTGTAGATTGTAACCACCTGAACTGTAATAGTCCCGGATTGCACCTGGATATCCCAAACTCCCTCTTTGGATTAAGAAGTTAACTTAGAACCTAGCTAAAATATTCTTTTCGCTTATTAGTAGGAGGTTTCTTTTTCTAGAAGGTGCCATATTACAATATGTCCCTAGAGCTTTGGGTCAAGTAGCGTTCCCTGACTTCCATGAAAACTTTTCAACAATCAACAAATGTGGTATATCTTTGGAGTTCGGTTTGTCTGGTAAGATCGGGTGTCTATTTATTGGTTTGTTTCGCTCCGAGGGACGAGCAGCTCAACTTTTGCTGTGTTCCCCCCCTCCTTTCCGGAATAGGGAATTTCCAACACCTAGCACATGGGCGGATTATTGAAGCCTCTACAGTATGGGAGTTTCCTGATGCTAATTGAAGCTGTCGTCGGCTAGGCTATGGTAGATGACCACAAGAAAATCTACCGCATCTTGAAAACTGTACCTGGAATACACAAGATAGAAAAACTCCGCCTTTCAATACCGAAAGGGAGACTTTTGAAATGGCCGGTAGAGTGTAGCATAAAATAGGGTTTATTATTTTCGGCGGAGGAAAATGGTTTCATTTCATTGCCCTTTCGCTGGAACAAATGGACCTCCAAACTCACGGATTGATGGGAAAAGGCTTGCGGGTTGTAAGGTGGTGGTTCTTAATGAGAGCTTATACAAACAGAATGTCTGTGTTGAAATTGGACCTTCGGATATCCACTTTTCATATCCACAGTACACATAGCTGGTCATTCACTCTTAGTGTCGGTTTACAGTTCTCCGTATTTCACATCTTGGACTTTACCCTTCGCCCATACCATCGCTTGGTCCATTGACCAGATATCGAATCATGTTCTCATTTGTTTCTTCTTTTTGTCTTCTACATTGTTTGTTTGGTTTCCTTCTCCACTGCTGATGTACAGTGCTGCCGCACTGCATAAATAGCGGGTCTCCCTCACTACCGTAAGAACTCGAATAATCAGACTATGTGCTAGGACGTTGGACTTTCCTCTCTTAGTATTGTCTGGTGTTTTTTTCTTTTTTCCTCTGTCTCAGAGGGCCGATTTTTAGTGTGTTTTTCGCCCCTTTTCCCGAGGAGCAAATTTCGGACTCCATAGCACATGGTCCGATTATTCCAGTTCTTACGGCATCTTAGATATAATGAAGTTCATGCGCATCACTTGTTCTCATATGCTTCCGGTATACTTCTCAGTCTTTGGACAGTTTTTCAACAGTCTGAGCGCAGTCTCACATGATCGGGTTTGATAGAAGATATTTCACTCTCAACCTTGGTGGAAGGTGAAACCGTCGAGTGACATTTGGTGATATCGGCTTCTCCAGTGGGATACAGCTGTGCAAGTCCCTCGGCGCCGAGATATGTTGAATACTAATAGCCCTTGTGAGATGTGTAGAGTCTTCAGGAAATCCTCCTAGAATGGAATAGAATGTTCTCAAGGTGAGATAGAGATAAGATAGAGTCTTCATTCTCATCTCAATCTTGAGATCATTATGAATGGCTTTTCATCGCCTGTTGATTTCTGGCAGTTTTTAACCTTAAACTTGTTCCTTGAAGGGTAGGTTAGTGTAGAGTGTTAGCAATTGGTATGTTAAGCTGGCTAAAAGGGCTGCGGGCGCTTCCTATATCTCTCGGACCTTGGGGCCAACCATTCTTCCCAGGGGGAGGGTTCCTCCTACCCCATCCCGGTCAGCATAAAAAGGGAGCACGCTGGCGTCCTCCATACCTTCTCCACCACACACTCTTCCGGTAACTTTCACAACTTCCTCCTCCTCTGACAGAATTGGTCCAGTCGACTGCTTAGAAATAAAAAACCAAAAAAAAGTAACCATGGCCGAGAATATTACATCCGTTCCCCAAACTGCCGCAGAGCCGGTCTCTCCTATCATCATACCCTTCCCCCGCTGTGAGGAAATACCGAAGCCTCGAGCTGAATTTCCGCTTGCGACGGCTCGTACGTACGCCGCCTACCTTGATCTCTTTATCGCCAGAGTTGACACCTACGATACGTTTATCAATTCATGCAACTCTCTATACTCAACCACAATTGCTGGGGCCGGTAACCCTAACCTCTTTCAGATGCTCATCAACGCTATTGGCATTGCCACCAGGGCTCTGATTGAGGATCTTGACGATATGGAGGAGAAAATGCTTTTGGGCACTCTCGTGGCAGAGGATGCAGCACCGGCTGGGGTCGAAGTCACCGAAGTTGTTGGGGCTCCGGAGGATGATGGTATGATTATGGAGGAAACATTCTTTATGGAGGGTCAAGACGAAGATTTTCCGATGGGCAATTGAAATATAATGGACTGGAAGGGGCTCGTCGGTTATGCCCAGGAGGTGGTCTATGTATTTTCAAGCTTCAATGTTATTCTTGTCTGCTTATTTGTGTGTTTGTCCTATCGCTTGTCGCTGTGTTATAATCTGGGCTGGTGAAAAAATGCGCACAGAATACTCCTTCAATTACTGCGGGTTCAGATGTAAGATTGAACCCCTGTGCTTCATCTTCGGTTGTATCCATGGGTTATTAATTGTTCATTAGCAAACTCTGTCAGTAATGCCTCAACTCTTGTCTTTCACGATTTGCTTCTCCTCAAGTTCCCTAACCTGCTAACCTTCCAAGTACAGACATATTTAATGATGGAGGCTACTATGAGCCAGAACCTGAGGGTAGTTGCTTTCGCGCGCAAAGCACCTGCGGGGGAGCCAGTCCCTAGAAATGACAGCTCGACAAACAGCTTTTAATGTCGGGCATATGACTCCTTCGAAAGCTCCGCCAAACGGCAAGCAAACTCTAATCCCCACCCAGAGAGAGCAGTCAATTTTGGATGAATCCCAATCGATCGACTGCGATTTTGTGATGGTCTAAAAAGAAAGGATCTTGGAAAAATCTTGCTTATCACTCGGTGGGTTTCTTTGAAGCCTGGAATCCCCAAATAGCTTCAAGTCATAAATTTCTAATTAATTGGTGCGCAGATAGGATATCCCTCTAGACGGCTTCCATGACACAAGCGATTTTTTTGCAGAAGGTACGATGTTAAGATAGATCCCTACAGCCTGGGGTGCTAACAACGTGGGAGGTGTAGATTGGTACCGCCAGAACTGGAAAAATAGGGGATGACGCCACGACGTCCAAAACTCCTTCTTTGGATTAAGGAGCGAGAACCTAGCTAAAATATTCTTTCTCACCAATTCATTGAGGGCTATTTTTGCTAGAAGGTACGATATTAGAATGGGTCCCTACCAGTGTTCACAACGGGGCAGTCCGTCCGTCCTGAGGGTAGGACGAGGACGGACTACGAATCGTAGTCCGTCCAGTCCTGGAGAGAATTTTGCCTGGGGCTAATGGCCGTAGGACGGTGAAGACGGTGGGCCCCACAACCAGTTTTCAGAATGTCTCAGAATGTGAGGCCAGACAGATCCCCACAGATCTCCACAGATCTCCACAAATACCGGCAGGTCCCGACAGATCCCCGCAGATCCCTGTAGGTCCCAACAGATCCCCACAGCTGCCTGCAGGTCTCGACAGATCCCCACCCTTCCCCACCATTGCTAATAGAGAATCTGTAGTCCACCACCGTCACCTATTGTCTTCGTATCAGGATGGCACCATTCTGTTAGATAAAGACGGTATTCTCCATTCCCTGAGAAACATTCCAAAATCAAAGAAATCAAAGAAGCCTAAAACCTGTTATGCTCCTTTCACTAACCCGCCCACCTTCTGCACTGTGCCTTGATAAAACCTAAAGAAACCACAACTGAAGAAAAGAACTACAGTGAAATCGTGATACGCTCTAGGAGGAAAGACGGAGGATAGAAGAACAATGACCTGGGTCGCTATGCCCTGTTTAGACCTTAGCTACATAGAGGCGTGGTGATATATCTCTCCTTCAAACTAAGAACAACTGAACACTCCCGAAACAGATCCCCACAGATCCCGACAGATCCCCACAGATTCCCGCCGATTCCCGCCGACCCCCACCAATCCCCACCGTCCTTGTCAGGGGATCTGCAGTCCACCACCGTCCCCTATCGTCCTTGTATTAGGATGGCATAATAGTGTCTCACCCTGTCGGGCCTGTGGTCCTTGCTCAAACCTGCAGTCCTAAAATGTCCCAGGACAGGACGGAGTGAAAATTGTCGTCCGGTCCGGTCCAGTCTTCTTGGCAGTTTCCCCGTGGGGCCGCCAGGGCCCCAGGACCGTTGCGAACACTGGTCCCTACAGCTTTAGGGCCAAGTAGCGATTCCTCACCTCCATAAAAACTTCAATAAGCGACAAATGTACCATGTCATTCGAGTTCACGTTGTCTGGTAAGTTTGGGTGCCTTTCAGTTTCTTTATTTCGCTCTGAGTGACGAGCAGCTTACCCTTTGCTACCTCCCCCCCCTCTTTTCTAGAGAAGAGAATTTCCTCTGACAGCACATGGGTTGACTATTGAAGCTTCTACGATACGCGAGTTTCCTGATGCTAATTGAAGCTGCTCTCTGGTTGGCCAAGCTAGATGGCTGGGAGGAGACCTACTGCATGTTGAAAAGTCTACATCGAATACACGAGATAGAAAAACTCCCTTCTTTCAATACACAAAGGGAGACTTTTGAGATGGCCGCTAGAGTATAGCATAAAATGGGGTTTATTATTTTCGGCGGAGCAAAATGGTTTCATTTCATTTCCCTTGTGCTTAAGCAAGTGGCTCTCAAAACTAAAGTATAGGTGGGAAAAAGGATTTTAGGCTGTAAGGTGGTGGTTCTTGATAAGAGCTTATACTAACAGGATGTCCATGTTGGAATTGGACCTTCGGATAGGCACTTTTCATATCTACAGTACAATATAGCTTGTTAGTGACTCTTAGTGTCGGTTTACAGTTCTTCGTATTTCACATCTTGGACTTTACCCTTCTCACATATCATCTCTTGGTCCATTGACCAGAGATTGAATCATGTTCTCATTTGTTTTTTCTTTTTGTCTTCTACATTGTTTGTTTTGTTTCCTTCTCCGGTGCTGATGTACAGTGCTGCCTCACTGAATAAATAGTGGGTCTCCCTGACTATCTTAGATAGAATGAAGTTCATGTGCATCTCTTGTTCTCATATGCTTCCAGTATACTTCTCAGTCTTTGAACAGTTTTCAACAGTCCCAATACAGTCTCACATGATCGGGTTTGGTAGGAGGTATTTCCCTCTCAACCTTGGTGGAAGGTGAAACTGTCGAGTGAGATTTAGTGATGTCAGTTTCTCCAGTGGGATACAGCTGTGCAAGTCCCTCGGCGCCGAGATATGTTGAATACTAATAGCCCTTATGAGATGTGTAGGGTCTTCAGGAAGCCCTGCTAGAATGGAATGGTGTTTTCTCAAGAATGTATAGTCTTTGTTCTCATCTTGATCTTGAGATCATTATGAATGGTATTTCATCGCCCGTTGATTTTTGGCACTTTTTTAACCTTAAACTTGTTCCTTGAAGGGTGGACTAGTGTAGAGTGTTAGAAATTGGTATGCTAAGCCTGCTGGGGCTGCGGGCTCTTCCTATATCTCTCGGACCTTGGAGCCCACTATTCTTCCCAGGAGGAGGGTTCCTCCTACCCAATCCCGGTCAGATTTAAAAGGCAGCCCACTGTTGTCCTCTATACCTTCTCCACAATACACCCTTCCGGTAACTTTTACAACTTCCTCCTCTTCTGCGAACTGGTCCTGCGAACTCTACCAAAAAAATGTCTGACAATATTACACCCGCCCCCCAAACTGCCCCAGAGCCGGTCTCTCCTATCATCATTCCCTTCCCCCGCTGTGAGGAAATGCCGAAGCCTCGAGCTGAATTTCCGCTTGCGACGGCTCGTACGTACGCCGCCTACCTTGATCTCTTTATCGCTAGAGTTGACCAATATGATACTTTTATCGATTTATGCAACCATCTATACTCGAACACAATTGCTGGGGCCGGTAACCCCAACCTCTTTCAGATGCTCATCAACGCCATTGGCATCGCCACCAGGGCTCTGATTGAGGATCTCGACGAGATGGAGGAGAAAATGCTTTTGGGCACTCTCGCGGCAGAGGATGCAGCACCGGCTGGGGTCGAAGTCACCGAAGTTGTTGAGGCTCCGGAGGATGATGGTATGATTATGGAGGAAACATTCTTCATGGAGGGTCAAGACGGAGATTTTCCCATGGGCAATTGAAATATAATGGACTGGAAGGGGCTTGTCAGTTATGCCCAGGAGGTGGTCTATGTATTTTCAAGCTTCAATGTTATTCTTGTCTGCTTATTTGTGTGTTTGTCCTATCGCTTGTCACTGTGTTATAATCTGGGCTGGTGAAAAAATGCGCACAGAACACTCCTTCAATTACTGCGGGTTCAGATGTAAGATTGAACCCCTGTGCTTCATCTTCGGTTGTATCCATGGGTTATTAATTGTTCATTAGCAAACTCTGTCAGTAATGCCTCAACTCTTGTCTTTCACGATTTGCTTCTCCTCAAGTTCCCTAACCTGCTAACCTTCCAAGTACAGACATATTTAATGATGGAGGCTACTATGAGCCAGAACCTGAGAGTAGTTGCTTTCGCGCGCAAAGCACCTGCGGGGGAGCCAGTCTCTAGAAATAACAGTTCGACAAACAGCTTATAATGTCAAGCACACGACTCCTCCGAAAGCCTCGCAAAACGGCGAGCAAACTCTAATCCACACCCAGAGAGAGCAGTCAATCTTGGACGAATCGCAATCCATCGAGTGCGATTTTGTGACTGTGCAAAAAAGGTATCTTGGTTGAATCTCACTCTATCACTCGTTTGGTTTCTTTGAAGCCTGGAATCCCCAAATAGCTTCAAGCCATAAATTTCTAATCTATTGGCGCGCAGATAGGCTATTCCTCTAGATGGCTTCTATGATACAAGATATTCCGCCCAGAAGGTATGATATTAGGATGGATCCCAACAGCTTCAGGTGCTGACAGCGGAGGAGGTATAGATTGGTCAGCTGGAACTGGAATAATGAGGGATGACGCCAGGAAGTCCCAAACTCGGTCTTTGGATTAAGGAGCGCGAACCTAGCTAAAATATTCTTTCTCGCCCATCAGCGAAGGGTTATTTTTACTGGAAGGTGCGATATTACAATGGGTCCCTATGGCTTTGGGGCCAGATAACAATCCCAGACAACGGTAAAAACTTCAATAATTGACCAATGTCCTATATGGTTGGAATTCACTTTGTCTAGTAAGTTCCTGTGCCTTTTTGTTGGTTTCTTTCGCTCCGAGGGACGAGCAGCTCACCTTTTGCTGTGTTTGCCCCCTCCTTTTCGTATTAGAGAATTTCCGACACGTAGCACATGGGCAGATTCTTGAAGTCTCTACAGTATGCGAGTTTCCTGATGCTAATTGAAGCTTTACTCAGCTAGACTAGGCTAGACGACCACGAGAAAGCCTACTGTATCTTGAAAGTCTACCTCGAATACACTAGATAGAAAAACTCCCTTCTTTCAATACCTAAAGGGAGACTTTTGAAATGGCCGTAGAGTGTAGCATAAAATATGGTTTATTATTTTCGGCAGAGGGAAATGGTTTCATTTCATTGCCCTTTCACTAGGACGAATGGCTCTCCAAACTCAAGTATTGGTGGGAAAAGGCTTTTGGGCTGTAAGGTGGCGGTTCTTGATGAGAGTGTATACCAACAGGATGTCCATGTTGGAATTGGACCTTCGGATATGAATTTTTCATATCCACAGTACGACATAGCAGGTCATTTGCTCTTAGTGTCCGTTTACAGTTCTCTGTATTTCACTTCTTGGATTTACCCTTTGCTCATATTATCTCTTGGTCCATTGACCAGATATCGAATTATGCTCTCATTTGTTTCTTCTTTTTGTCTTCTACATTGTTTGTTTTGTTTCCTTCTCCGCTGCTGATATACAGTGCTGCCTTATTGCATAAATAGTGGGTCTTCCTAACCATCTTGGATAGAATGAAGTTCATGCGCATCTCCTGTTCTCATATGCTTCCGGTATACTTCTCAGTCTTTGGACAGTTTTTCAACAGTCTGAATGCAGTCTCACATGATCGGGTTTGATAGAAGGTATTTCACTCTCAACCTTGGTGGAAGGTGAAACCGTTGAGTGAGATTTAGTAATGTTGGTTTTTCAAGTGAGATACAGCTGGGCAAGTCCCTCGGCACCGAGATATGTTGAATACTAATAGCCCTTATGAGATGTGTAGGGTCTTCAGGTAGTCCTCCTAGAATGGAATAGAGTGTTCTCAAGAATGTATAGTCTTTATTCTCATCTCAATCTTGAGATTATTATGAATAGTTTTTCATCGCCCGTTGATTTCTGGCAGTTTTTAATGTTAAACTTGTTCCTTGAAGGGTGGGCTAGCGCAGAGTGCTAGGAATTGTCATGTCAAGCCTGCTCAAAGGGCTGTAGGCTCTTCCTATATCTCTTTTGACCTTGGGCCAACTTTTCTTCCCAGGGGGAGGGTTCCTCCACCCCATGCCGGTGAGCATAAAAAGGCAACTAGCTGCCTTCCTCAATACCTTCTCCACCACACACCCTTCCGGTAACTTTTACAACTTCCTCCTCCTCAGCGAATTGGTCCTGTCGGGTCCACCAAAAAATAAAAAAAGTACGCAATATGTCCGGGAATATTACTTCCCCTCCACAAACTGCCACAGAGCTGGTCCTTCCTATCATACCCTTCCCCCGCTGTGAGGAACTACCAAAGCCTCGGGCCGAATTTCCCCTCGCCACAGCTGCCACCTATGCCGCCTACCTTAATCTCTTCATCGCGAGAGTTGAAAGATACGACGCCTTTATTAATTCATGCAACTCTCTATACTCGAACACCATTGCTGGGGCCGGTAACCCCAACCTCTTTCAGATGCTCATCAACGCCATTGGCATCGCCACCAGGGCTCTGATTGAGGATCTCGACGAGATGGAGGAGAAAATGCTTTTGGGCACTCTCGCGGCAGAGGATGCAGCACCGGCTGGAGTCGAAGTCACCGAAGTTGTTGAGGCTCCGGAGGATGATGGTATGATTATGGAGGAAACATTCTTCATGGAGGGCCAAGACCGAGATGTTCCGATGGGCAATTGAAATATAATGGACTGGAAGGGGCTCGTCAGTTATGCCCAGGAGGTGGTCTATGTATTTTCTAGCTTCAATGTTATTCTTGTCTGCTTATTTGTGTGTTTGTCCTATCCCTTGTCGCTGTGTTATAATCTGGGCTGGTAAAAACTGCGACTAGATACTCTGCCGCTTACTGCGGGTTAAAATGTGAGATCAAACCCTGGTGCTTCATCTCAGGTTGTATCCATGGGTTATTAACTGTTCATTAGCAAACTCTCTCAGTTAGTGCCTCAACTCTTCTCTTTCATTTTTTGCCTCTCCTCAAGTCCGCTAACCATCCAGACACAGACATATTTAATGATGGAGGCTACTATAAGCTCTAATCTGAGGGTAGTGCTTTCAGGCGCAAACACCCGCCTAGGAGCCAATACTAGGAACGAAAGCTTGACAAACAGCATATGATGTCACATACCAGACTCCTGCAAAAGCCTCGCCAAACAGCGAGCAATCTCTATATTCAAGCAGAGAGAGAGAGAGAGCAGTCAATCTTGGATGAATTCCAATCCTGTTGATGTATATGTTCCGCGGACGAGAGAGAAGAAGCTTGATTTTCTAAGGAAGCCCGGAGAGCGGGCTATTTATGCTGCGAAACAAGAATAAATATCCACGGTAGAAAAGAACCTCAAGAAAATAAAAGAAGACCAAAGAAAAATCTAATGCTCATGAGTTACATCTATGATTGACGAATTGAGCTTAAACTCTGACGGCATTAAAGTGAAACTAGTATGAACTAGGAAGTACTGTCGTACTCAAGAAGATAGAGAGTACATATCCGAAAGTAGACTTTCAACAGTGCATAGCTTAGAAATCGAGGAAGTAGAGGGAAGAAAACTACCTCTGTACGGCGGATAAAACTAAGTCCAACACCCCCCTTCGACGGAAAGAGAGTAGGAAGAAGTAATATTACAGAGGTCTCCACTTAGAGGAAAATAAAAAAATAAAAATAAAAATAAAAATAAAAATAAAAAAATAAAAAAAATAAAAAAAGAGGTGAAACGCCATATCTATGGTGAAAGACGAATAGAAGAAAGCAAGAAGTTATGTCTCTGAACTCCAAGAGGCTTGGTACAGATGTCGGCAAGCATCTCGAGTGTACCAATAAAACCAAGATTGATATATCCATCACGAACATATTCGTGAAGCCAACGGTAACGGATATCGATATGCTTAGTCCGTTGAGTAATCGCACCAGTTTCAATAAGCCTCTTGGCTCCCGCATTGTCGGTAAATAGTGTTATAGGTGAGGGTATATCACTTGTTCCTGGCAAGTGCGGGGGCTGGAGTTGCCGCAATAGTGAGCTAAGCCAAAGTGCCTCTTTCCCAGCTGTAGATAGTGCAATAAACTCGGCCTCATTTGTCGAAGTTGCTATCAATGATTGCTTACTTGCATGCCAGGAGACAGGAGCACCATACACCATTGCTAAGTATCCTTGAACACTATGGCGGTGGAATTCCCGGGCATAGCTCGCATCACTATAGACACTTGCTGTTGGAAGGATAAACCTATCAGAAGTGGGTGTATAATAGGTAAGTTTATAAGTCTTGGTAGTTCGAAGATAGCGGAGGAGACGTCTGAGTGCACGCCAATGATGTTGGGTAGGTGATTGATTAAACTGTGCAAGAATGGAGATTGAGTAAGCAATGTCAGGTCGAGTTGCTAACATAGCATACATAACAGAGCCAATAGCAGACCGGTAAAGAGTCGGATCAGCAGGCTCGCCTTCCATAATTCCGGGTGAGTTGTCAAAACTAACATCCATTAGAGTTCCCTGATCGCGAACACTAGTGCCATGAAGCTTAAATCGCTCCAGAACCTTTGTCAAATAAAGTTCCTGGGAGAGAGAAATAGATCGTTGCTGCCTATCTCGTTTAACCTTGATACCAAGAAGGTATTCAATAGCACCCAGGTCTTTGATCTCAAATCGTTGTTTTAAGAGCGAAAGAAGGTTGGTGACTTCACCAGGGGTGCCACAGAGAACAATGTCATCCACGTAGAGTAGCAAGTATCCCCCTGCTGGTGTAAGGTAAAGCCCGTGATCGACCGTAGACTGCTTGAGATTGATACTAAGAAGAAACTCATGGAAGGTGCCAAACCATTGGCGCGGAGACTGCTTTAATCCGTAAATAGAGCGAAGAAGTCGTACAATAGTACCACACGGAAGCCGCAGGTAAATAACAGCATCAAGAGGAGCACCAAGAAAGGCAGTTACAATGTCTAACTGGTGAATATTCATATCCTGTGCAGCAGCGAATGCAAGGACTGTACGAATAGTAGCCCACTTAACCACAGGGGCATATGTCTCATCGTAGTCAATACCGGCCACCTGCCTATCACCACGAGCAACCAACCTTGCCTTATACCGTGTGATAGCACCAGAGGAGTCAAACTTATACCTAAGAACCCAATACGTAGGAAGGGCCTTGCGGCCAGCTGGTAGACTTTCGACAACCCAGACAGAATGCTTCTTCATTGCAGCTAGCTCCTCAGCAATAGCAGTCTCCCACAATGCACGATCAGGACCACCAAGAGCATCCCTGTAAGAGACAGTCTCAACGGAGGAGAGATAGGATGAGTGCAGTACAGATGGCCCGTATGAAGAGGAATTATCTGAAGTCTCAAAAGAGCCGGTGGCTATCGAATCGGAAGAGGAAAGAGCTATCGGTAAAACACAGGAGGGAGTAGCCGCAGCAGCAAAGAGAGGAGGCTGAGTGATATCTATAATCTCCTCATATGATCGAGTAGCAGTCTCATCAAAATGTACATCTCGAGCACGAATGATGCGTTGGGTATCTGGTACATAGATACGATAAATGTTTGTACCTTCATAACTAACAAGCAGGCCAGAGTGCGAGTGTGATTCAAGCTTATTCCGAAGTGCCTTGGGTATATGGACATGAGATACGGAGCCGAAAATCTTAAGATGACCAATATATGGAGGTCGATCATTCCAAACTTCAAAGGGTGTCTTGCCTGCTGGATGAGCAGAAGTAGGCGCACGGTTCCGAAGATAAACAGCAGTCTGAAGGGCCTCAGCCCAAAGTCCAGAGGGAACCTCATTTTCGTGAAGCATCGAGTTAACCATTTCCAGTAGAGTGCGATTCATTCTTTCTGCAACACCATTTTGTTCTGGACTAGATGGAACAGTGTACTCATGTACAATTCCTGAGGTCTTCAGATAGTCGGCAAAGGCAGAGGAAGGTGTACTACGGTCAAGACGGCGGTCCAGTGAGGCTCCATATTCCAGTGCATTATCTGATCTTAGGAACTTTATTTTCTTATCCTTCAGTCTCTCAAGTTGGGGGTGTAAGGTCTTGAATGCTTCGAATGCCTCTCCCTTGGTACGAGAGATCGAAACAATGACAAATCGCGAAGCATCATCTATCCATGTCGCAAAGTACTTCATCCCACCAATAGAGACAACAGGAGCTGGACCCCAAATGTCGGTATGAATTCGCTCAAGGATCATCTCCGCACGAGGCATTGATAACCGTGAGGGCTGTCTATGTTGTTTTCCTTTAAGACAAGCGAGACATGGTTTATCAACAACTGTGCCAGAAGCAATCTTCATACCAAGTGAGTTCCTGGAGAGCAACTGAATTGAGTTTGAATTGAGGTGCCCAAGGCGCCGGTGCCATGTATTGAGAGTTTCTGTAGCCGTGCGCAGCGTAGTCGGAAGTGCTGGAACCACTTGAGACTGCGGCTGAGTAGTATCCTGGCGTGTAACATCTGAGTCCGGTAAAGGGACATTCGATTGGGCAGTAGTCTGTGATACTATCCTGGAAGCCGAGCGGGTAGTAACAAGGGCAGCTGACTGAAATCTGATTCGATAAAGTCGTCCAATAGAGTAGCCATATAATACCACCCGATCACCCTTTACAACTGTAACACCACCAGGCGATGAGAAGTAGCTAGCACCTCGCTCTTGCAGCTGTCCTAATGAGACCAGACTGACATCTCCAAATGCTGGAGCATGATAAACACTACTCAGAGTAACTGTATGACTCCCGGAAGGCGTAACAACAGGAAGTATTGCAGTTCCAATACCAATTGCGTTGATTGTTTCCCCATTACCAACTCTAATACGCTGTGGAACAGAGAGTGAATGATAGTCCAGAAGTGAGTCACCGAAACGAGTGATATGGTTTGTACAGGCAGAGTCGAGATACCATAGTGGTGAGGAATCAATAGCAGTAGGAACATCCAAGCCCAGCGTAGAAAGAGCACATTCGGAATCATCAATGGCTGAGATGCGAGCAGAATGATGCACGGGCAGAGAGTGAGATTCTGCCTTCACTGCATTAGAGGGCACCTGCCGCCGTGGTCGTTTCTCCGGAAACTGTTGCCAGCATTTCTCTGATAAATGGTTCGAGCGGTGACAGTGCTTACATGATGGACGACGGGACTGAGTATGGTGATGCTGTGCTCGCTGCTGGTTTCCTGAGTATCCTGAGGCAGCTTGATTCCGATACGAGACATTGCTGGAGGTCGAACTCTGGCTCTTGGCACCATTCGTATATAGTGCTGTATGAGCATTATGAGGATTGTTAGGCCGTTCAGTAGCCTGTCGTAACTCCTCAGCTGCAAGAGTCTGGTGGACCAGAGTGAGGCTAATCTGCTGAGTAAGGGTAAGGGAGGTACGAATAGTCGCAACGAGTTGATTATAGGATCGTGGAAGACCGTCCAGAACCTGATTAATGAGCTGTAAACGGGAAAGATTGATCCCAACAGAGGACAGCCGGAAAAAGAGATTATTAGCCTTAGCGATATAGCTGTCAATTGTTTGCCCAGAGCCTAGACGCAGACTCTGAAACTGCAGCTGGATAGCGCTCTGATGTGCAATCGAGCTGGCTTCAAACTGCTGGGTAAGAAAGACCCAACCTCCTGTGCACTATTCATAGACAGGAGCATCGAGAGAAGATCTTCACTGATATGTGATTCGATAAGATCCAAAGCCTTGGCTGCTCAGAGCAGATCATCTGAAGATGCAGCAACAGCAGCAGCAGCAGCCTTTTCCGCTGCTCTAGTCTCTCTTGTACTGTCTAAAGCAGACTTTTGAGTTGAAGCACACTTTTCAGTTGAAGCAGTAGGGTTAACAACATCCCATAGTTGTTGCGCACGAAGGTGGTTGGTCATGCGATGCTTCCACAAGGTCCAATTGTGGGCTGTTAGAAGCGGACACTTGAGGACACGAGTGCCCTCAGTAATACCTCTTGTAGTAGTCGAAGTTGAAGACATGGCGCAAAAGGCGAACAAAGAGGCAATATAGTATACAGAGCACTGATGATAAAATCAGGAAGCTTAAGGGCTCATAACCTGTTGATGTATATGTTCCGTGGACGAGAGAGAAGAAGCTTGATTTTCTAAGGAAGCCCGGAGAGCGGGCTATTTATGCTGCGAAACAAGAATAAATATCCACGGTAGAAAAGAACCTCAAGAAAATAAAACAAGACCAAAGAAAAATCTAATGCTCATGAGTTACATCTATGATTGACGAATTGAGCTTAAACTCTGACGGCATTAAAGTGAAACTAGTATGAACTAGGAAGTACTGTCGTACTCAAGAAGATAGAGAGTACATATCCGAAAGTAGACTTTCAACAGTGCATAGCTTAGAAATCGAGGAAGTAGAGGGAAGAAAACTACCTCTGTACGGCGGATAAAACTAAGTCCAACAAATCCATCGAGTGCGATTTTGTGACAGTGCAAAAAAAAAGTCCTCAGCCAAATTACCCTTTGTCACTTTGTGGGTTCCTTTGAAGCCTGGAATCCCCAAATGGCTTCAAGTCATAAATTTCTAATCTATTGGCACGCAGATAGGCTATCCCTCTAGACGGCTTCCATGGCACAAGCGATCTTTTTCCAGAAGGTACGATGTTAAGATGGATCCCTACAGCCTGGGGTGCTAACAACATGGGAGGTGTAGATTGGTACCGCCAGAACTGGAAAAATACGGGATGACGCCAGGACGTCCAAAACTCCTTTGGATTAAGGAGCGAGAACCTAGCCAAAATATTCCCCTTCCCCCATCGGCGGGAGCTATTTTTCCTAGAAGGTGCGATATCACAATGGGTCCCTCCGGCTTTGGGGCCTAGCTGCGGGGGGAGAGTAGGTCGATACCGCCAAAACTGGAATAATTGGGGATGACGCCAAGATGTCCAATACTTGCTCTTTGGATCAAGGAGCGAGAGAATCTAGCGAGAAGATTCTCTTCCACCCCTCCGACGGGGACAATTTTTGCTAGAAGGTGCGATATTAGGATGGATCCCTGCAGCTTGGGAAGTGTAGATCGATACCGTCAAAACTGGGATAATCAGGGATTACGACGGGGAGTCCAAAACTCCTTCTTTGGATTAAGGAGCTAGGACCCGGCAAAAATATTCTCTCTCACCCCTCAGCGGAGGGGAGGCTAATGGGGAGACAAATACAAGAGACCTTGCTAGGAGGGGTAGTTCCAATGCCTTAGCCAGATTCTCAATTATGATATTTCAGTTTGCATAGTCTTATGATTTTTGTCTCGTGATCATACAATTTGTATAACGGCGCATGTCGAGATTTCCAAATCATGGTTTCAGATCGAATCACGCATGTGCCAAACACCCCCTTAGCCTTAATTGAGGAACTTTAGCCTGAGCGCCTTATATATGTGAGTTTCCTGCGCGGATTAGTAGCGGGCCCTAGGACGGCATTGGTAGCCCAGAGATCAACATTGTTCTTGGCTTTGCTTCGGAGTGATTATCTTCATAAGGGCGTGAGCTACTTGAAAGGAAGGAATAAAGAAGAAAAGTAGACGATCCCAAGGGCGATGTATACACATATCTAGGCCTTCCAACACCAGGTCAAACTATTGAAAATAACAACTCTATAAATATCTCACGGCTCTGCCATATCCATTTAAATCGTACAGCATAAAAGCATGATCCACAAGGAAAATCTCAAACCCATCCGCTGCAAGGCCGATTCCTTCTTCATTCATCCTACCATACTATGATAGCTTGCAATGTAAACCAGACTCCATCTAGACGACTGGTGCCACAAAAAAAACCAAACAACTTCCACTACCTCCTGATTCACCGCCGGAAAACCGAGGGCTTTCGTACTGGAGGAAACCCGGGAAAACTGTTATCCACCTTACACCCGAAAGCCACCCTTGGCTGATCTCCCTGCGAGCCCGGAATCGTACCATAACTAATGGGACCCTCTAAGACCTTGCTCAAAGCATCCCCCAATCCCCTCACAGTCATGGTATTCCCGTCCCCAATCCCATCCAACACAGTCTTCAGTAGCTCCGCCGTAGTTAGGTAACTGTCCTCTGGAATATATACATTTCGGCAGTAATACAGAACAGTGGAAATGGCAAGTATCTGACCTGCGACTATGGCGCCCGCGGTGATAGCAACCCTGCCCCATTTCACCTCTAGTGTTGTTTCGAGCAGTCGAAACGGGGCGCTATTAGGACTCTTACTCCCACGCTCGAGTACCTCATTTCCGTGGGCTATTGCGGCAATAGGAAGGCGTGCTACTAGGCTGGCGATGTAAAGGTTATAATAGTTCTTTTGGGTGGCTGAGCCTCCGGTGCCGTTTTTGTAAAAATTGAGTGTTTGAACGCCGACTGAGGGGCTTGATCGGCTCTTAAGATCTGTGAATGACCGGTATGCGATTGAGGTGGCCCAGCCCACCGAGGGTGCACCACAAGAATTGTCCAAGTTCCCCATCGGCCCCGGTGTTTTAGCTCGTTCCGCCCCCTCCACAATTGGTAAGACAAAAAGTGTCGCGGAATGAAATAATGGTTTTGGATGGGGGTTTCCCTCTAACGTCTCAGAAAGCCTCGAGATGCATTCCCACGCCGTTTCGTGATATACCACATCTTGAGGATAACACGTTAGTTCTTGGGAGTATTGCTAAAATGTATTGCTAAAACGTGGATGATCGACTCCCTACAAGTCACTGAGGATCTCTTTGTCTTCTTGACCAGTGGTACTGCCCATGTAACCCGCTGTGTACCCTGCCGGGGCCAGGAATTATCGCGGTCTAGTACTCTTAATACTTTAGCAATTGTCTCTAGGTTCCTTTCGTCTGTCCAATCTATTTCCGCGATTTCTGTAAGCTTCGTCACCTTTCATCATTGCCCAGCAAAGTGATTCGTACGACATCCCCTTAGAGGATTGGTCGCCACCTTCGTAGTCTTTCCAGTACTTGTTGGCGTCAACGCGGAACATAGTACAGCTAGCAGAGGAGTGGACAACATGACTTGACGGTATTGGGGATCTCCCCTTTCTTAGGAAATCTCGTATGCCATATGCGAGGACCGCATTACCACCAGTTATTACCGGGAGTGAGGAATTGATTCGGAGGCTGTGAAGTGTCTCTGCTGTCAAGTTCTGGGGTGCACTAATATCAAATCCAATGTCTGGTAGATGACCAAGTGTAGCTAATCCTCCACGAACTAAATCTAAGTATGATACTGCATGAAGGGTCAACCAAAGTTGCTGTGAAAAGAAGATATTCTTGCAGAGGGTAGGATCCTTACTATGGCGCTCCTCGGCAATATCGAAATCCGTAGCGTTCTTAGCAAGCAATACACTGGATGTCCAATTTGTTGAAAGTTCAGAAGCCATCTTGGAATAGCCATCTACCAAGTTATAAGTTAACCCAAAGATGGCAACACTAAATCTTCCAGTAATATTCATGAGAAGATATAACATGACAATAAAAGTTGTGAGGGACAGCCTCCATTCCCAAAAATGTGTAAAAAGAAGCGCTGTTGAGCCGCTGGGAGACTTCATAGCAAGCAGCAATTCTATCTGTATCTCGTTCATTAAAATTAGTCAGAGCTTTAGTCAGAAAATGGCCGTTCTTACATACGTCTTGCATTTTATACTTTTTCCTAGCAAGTAGCCGCCATCTTAGCATCGACCCTAAATATCCTAACATAGATCCAAGACCCAAACTGGTGAAAGGGCCAAGCAGAATTGTGATAGCATTGAAACCGCGCTGTTCAGGGTGCGTTAATTCTCCCCTCTGTGAGTAAATTCGAAGAACCAAAATAAGAAGTGAGAGGGAGAGAGCTGTTATGAAGCATCTTGCTGAGAGAGAGATCACGTTTCGCCGGAACTGACCCCGACTATCAAAGGATATCGGTTGCCTGGGTAATATTTCGGGTATTGGGGTTGGAGGGTTGTCCGCATCATCGGATGTGGAGAAGAACGGGGCAGACCGACAGACATGTTTCCGGGTAGGGGAAGGTGTCCTTCACCTATATGTCTCGTCTTGTTCGCAGTCTGCTTACATGCATAATAGGAGCTTGGAGATCTAAAAACTCGTGTGGAAGCCGGATTCTGTAAAATGGCAAATGATGTCGGGGGGGGGTCGAAAAAAAGGTGAAGTTCATTCTGAGGATAGACGGGGCTGTGGGTTCAGGGGTTCCCCCCTTTTTGGGCGTAAGTCATCAGTGGATCCAAATTCTCTCTTTCTAACAGAATTCATTATAGTACGCTGGATAATGGGTTCGGGGGGGGGGGGGTCGTCAAGTATCATTGGCCCGATTTCAAGAGGGCTTGGGAAATCGTCGTAAGATCCATTGAGATACAACTTGGAAGAATTTTGCTGACACATTGTTAGCAAAGCGGGGGCGATAGCGCTGAAAAAGGAAGTAAAAGTAAAAATCAAAATCAAAATCAACTACTGAGTGGGCCGGCCGGAGGGTTCTAATCTCCATTTTGAAACAAAAGCTCGCCATGATAGGAAGCTTAGTAGTTAACTAAAGAGGAATAGGAAGATCGCTTTAGCTTCTGTCCAGAACCGTTAATCTCGTGCTAATCTACTATCTTTCCCAAATTCGCCTGTCTTGGGCGATCAGACTATGTCAAGGTGCTAGTCAATCTGTCGAGTTAATACTGTACGGTACCGTAAAAACTCGGTATATCGGAAGATCGCATATCTTAATCCCACCACTTCACCGAGCCACAATAAGCCCAGCAGCTTAGTTTAACAAAATAACGAATACCAGTTAATGAGGTCCAAAAAACTTCAGCCTCTCAGAGCAATACCTTACCCGAGAAACACTGTTCCTTCTCAGGGTGTTTAGTGTTGGAAAATGGTGCTACTCACCATACTCTTCTGATACTTCCTTTGCTGTGGGGATAGCTTCCTGGAGCGCGCTTGTTTTTTTGACTTCGGATATGCGCAGAGGATCCGGGCATACGGTTCCGGCTTCGGGTATAGGTTTGTCTTGAGAGATGCGCTGAGGATTCGGGCATGGGTTTGTCTTCGGGAGACTCGCTTTGGCCTCGTGCAAACGGTTCAGCTTCGGGCGTGGGAAGCATTGAGAATGCAGGAATGCGAGAGTTTTGGGATCGTGCGGCTTTGTGGAAAGCTGGGAGAAAGGGGGGAGTACTGTAAGGTCAGCCGGAAGAGCTAGAAGCCCAGAGGCGGGAAAGTGTTTGTTTTCCTTATTGTTGGCTCGGGAGTCATGAAGGGGGAAGGAGAAACTTACATGGAGGAGGACGGGCATCCTCATGGGAGGAAAGGGTGCTATTGTTGGTACAGGGTATATACTTTTGTTTTCGCCAGTTAGTAGAGCACAGAGCATCGAGCATCGTGGAGAGCGTGAGCCTATTGCTAGTGAAAAGATTTTCCCACACTTGAATGTGCGATCGTTTTCGTTGTGAGTTGCTTGGCGTTTCGTTTCACCGCCCATCACTCGTACAATCCGATCGCGCCCCCGTTGAAGTTTGACATTTAGTCTCGGAATGCAAACCACAAGGATGCGATTGCAGAACCTTTTGTCGGAACAATGAAACCACTTATCGCTGGAGCATGTCTAGTAGCATCTACCGACTACCAAGACTGCTCCTCTCCAGTCGCCCCTCCTCCTCCCAGCCTTCCCGAAAATCTGCCTTCGTTCCCGGCACTGCTACTACCTCTCACACCGACACTGCTGACCGTATATTCCCATTCCCTCACAATCTTGGGACAGATCCGTCCGCCGATGCTCCTGGATACTGCTTCTTCAGCTCTGCGTGTTATTTTCTGTTGTGTCATTTCTAGCACGAATTCCGTCACCCCGCGGGGGTAAGACCCATTGCCGGGAAGTGTCAAGGCTAGAGTTGGCGCACACCCGAAGGCTGAGGTCATATCTTGGAGGTGTACACTACATCTACGGAGGTTAGGCCAAGTTGGTTAAGGAGTTGTTGCTGGTTCTATAATTCTCATCGGCCAGGTTGTAAGAATGTCGGGTGGGGGGGGGAGAGAGGAAGACTGAAACTCACGAAGTAAAGCTGACCAAAAAAAAAAAGAAGAAAACCTGTTTAATAACCTCCTTCATAACCTCCTCTCCCGGAAACTGGTTTTTTTCTCCTTCTCATTTCTACTTGTGCTGGCGAAGCCTCTAGGATTTGAAAATGGTGAAAAATCTGGTACTGTACACGTCTTGAAGTGCTTGAACTACCCTATAATATGTGGGGGGGGGCCTATTTTCTGCGCCATACAAACCACAACTCATGTATGATACGAATCCTTTTTATCGCCAATATGCTTGGATGAGTCGTGGTCCCTATATTTATCTATTACGAATGAATTAGTAGACATCGCAAAACTCTTTGCAACAGATGATGGATGAATGGGCTGTAGGGTGGGAAGCAAAAAAACCTAGACATGACCAAAGTATTGGTCCCGGAGCTTCCAAGCATCCAAGCCGGTCATCCACAATTTCTTTTCCTCATCCGGGGGTTAGTATCATAATACTTGTATACCATCCCCTTTTTTTTTAAAAAAGATCTTTTGCTGCAATTTTACTCTCTCGAGTGTCAAGCAAGAGTCTACACTTCCGCGGGACAAATCGATAAGAGGAAATTACAAAAATAAAGCCACTGCGACCAGAGCTGTTGAACAGGTGACGAATTGGCAATACGAACATTTACTGCCGTATGTGATGTATGCCAACCAAAAACCCTTGAGGGCTATTCGACATTATCGAAATACCATTCATAACCACAATAATGATCAGTGGTAGCCAAGGGGATAAGAATAAGCACGGCGCCTGGGCGGCCAAAAAAAAAAAAACCCCCCCCCCCACACGTGTTGCCGCTTCGCCCGTGGGCGGAGATTTTGAAAATCCCTGTGTGTATGCCCATGTATTAACCTATACTTTTCTCGTACAAACACTCCGGGGTTATCTCGAATTTCATTCATTTACGGGACACATCACTGCAAGAAGTTAAGTTAGGTTGGGTTGTATTTAGGGAAAAGAATGGAAACCGGGTTACGAGTAACCGAAGAGTTATATAATAAAAGAGTTACTATTCCAAGTTAGTCAAACATATCCCTTGTCTGTTTCAGTTAACGGGTTCCTCGGATTCCTGGGGGCTTGATGTCTGGAGACCTGTGGGATCCGGGAGTCTGCTAGTGTAGTCTGGCACGCTCTGAGGAAGTGTTGCGACTAATGACATAATACCCCACTAACATATGATCCAAGTATTTAGAGGAGGTCAAGGAAGAAGTGCGGGTATCTGGGTGAAACAGCTGCCAGACCCAAGCCTGATAAATACTGCTAGACAATTGTGGATTTTCTGGGATGTTGGAAAAGGTCGTCTCGGTAGGATGGCAAGGATCTTCGAGGCATATCAATGATACTGTATCCGTATTCCAGTCCTTACAGTATCATGCCCCAACTCTATTCTTATTATGATTCCAATAACACGCAGTAACGTACTGCACCGCTTAAATACTACGTTACCAGATCTTCACCAATATAGTCGGTGCGATAGTGCTGGATCACCACCCCAACCCCTGTAGATGAGTTACTGAAAGGCACTCAACAGGATTTTTATACTCGAGTACTAATAGGCACCCAAATCCCACCCCTGTGCTAGTTAGTGAACCGAGGGAATTGAAGGGCATATAGTTATCTCAGACTCTGGGCGCCGCCCAACCTACACTTTGACCCCCATTTTTTAAGCGAAAAACCATGGCGGGAAAATACGGTGATGTACCTACGCCCACCCCATACTGGACAAATCTCCATGCAGACGAGGGTCATGCGTCCCGTCCCTCCCCTCCCATCTCCACTCGGGTGCGACAGACCTTACGAAGAGAGGCAGATTCCAACCTCCTGGCTAGAATTCCGAATTATTTCATTTCTTACGGTATTCCTGTTTTTCATATTCTGCGGTTTCTTATGCGAGTGTGCGGTACCAGTTTGTTTTCCTAGATGGACCAGCGGGATGTGCGAAGTGTAATGCTTCCCATTTGCTTGGTTCTGATATTGGAATCAAGATTTTCGGGGGTAAGGGTTGGGGGTAAAAGTTTACCTCCAAGGTCAAACCCGGTATACTGCTATCGTGTGCTCTGCTCAGTCTGCTTTCGGAGGTATTATATCAGGAAGATTTCATTTGGACGTGGGAGGTTTGTTAATCTTGATCTTCGGGATTCCCCCGATAAGTGGCGGATGTTTAGGTGGAGATTCTCAACTGCGCGGATTTCCTTTGCTCGTTGGTGAAGCACTCGGGGATTGGCATTTGAGACTAGAGCTTGGGATCGTCGTTGACTGCGCTTGGTGTCCTCATTTTCACGAGCCAGTGGGTATTTCGAAAGACAAGAAGATTGAAGGAAAGGACAACATATATACATATTTCATCTAGACACTCAGATACAAATTGGAGTAATAATAACAGTTCCACGAATGATTTAGCCCTTGCTATATCCCGTTAATTCATACCACGTGAAAACATGACCCACAGGAATAATCTCAAGCCCATCCGCTACATGACCAATCCATTCTCCATCCATCCAATCAATCTAAGATAGCCTTCCATGTAAACCAAGCCCAAAAAACTACCCGCAAACCACCACCCCTTTCACCGATGCAAAACCGAGCGCTTCCGGAATTGGGGAAATTCGGGAAAGTTATAGTTCACCTGACGGCCCAAAGCCACCTTTGGGTAATCTCCCTGCGCGCCCGGGATAGTGCCATAGCTGACGGGACCCCCCAGGGCCTTATCCAAAGCATCCTCCAACTCCACCCCCGTCATCACACTCCCGTCGTCAATCTTCACCAACACCGTCTTCAGTAGCTCCGCGGTAGCTAGATTACTATCCTCCCGAACATACACATTCCGGCAGTAATAGAGCACAACGGTGATGGCGAGTATCTGACCCGTCACTATCAGGGCCGCCGCGATGGCAACCCTAGCCCATTCCACCTCTAGCGTCGTTTTGACATCTTCCTTGGAGTGGGCTCTAGGATCCTTCTGCATTCGAGGGCATATTTCATTTCCGAAGGCTATTGCTGCGATGGGAAGGCGGGCTACCAGGGCGGCGACGTAATTATTGTAGTTCTCCTTTTGATCGGGAGAAGCTGATGTTTCGTTCTTGTAAAAATTGAGGGTTTGCACGCCGACGGAGGGGCTTGTGCGGCTTTGAAGCTCGGAGAACGACCTGTAGGCCACCAAAGCGGTACTACCCTTCTCTATAGGCTCCTGGGCGATGGTCCGGGTTCTGTACCCTGTGGAAAAGGATGTGCTAGTTTCCGTCCATATCTTGGTGGTGGTCAGGACTTGAACCGATTGAGCGCGAATGCCTATGGCTGGAGTCGCCCGAGGGAGATTATCTGCGGCCATGTTCTGCGCAGGAGCGCGGGCCGCTGTGGACCTAAACACACTGGTTTTTGTATACGTTTTCAGGTATCCAATAACGGCTCTTGTCCTGGTGGTGAACAGTGTGGTTGAAAACACTTTGCCAGGTTCCAGCCCGCTCGCAATTGGTAGGAGAAAAAGAGAGGCGGAGTCAAACCACTGATCTGGATTGAGGTCCTCTTTCTCCCACTCAGAAAGAGTTGAGTTGCATTCCCACGCTGTTTGGTCATATACCACATCTAGAGAATAACACATCAGTTCTTCAAAGTATTATCGCTGGAGCGTTGACGTTCGAATGCTCACAAGTCACGGAAAATTTTGTTGGCCTCCCGGCTCCCGGTAGTGGAGCTGCCCAAGTAACCGATCCTGCATTCGGCCCAGGCCAGGCATTTGTGCGGTTTAGCACCCTTAATACTTCAGCGATCATCTGATCGTTTTTGTCATTTCTCCAATCTGTTTCCAGAATTAATGCAAGCTTCATAACACCTTCCATCGGTGAACCATCCATGTGATTTGTACAACATACCTTCGGAGGACTTGTTACCACCGTCGTAGTCCCTCCAGTAGGTACCATTGTAAAGGCGGAACATGGTACAGGCAGCCCAGGTGGCGACAGTACGGTCCGATGGTATTAAGTCTGTTCCGTTGTGATCCCTTATAGTGTATGTGAGCCCCACGCCGCCGGCAACTCTGTAGATAGTCGAGTTCTTAACAGCGAGCTCTTCATATGCATCATCGTTCAAGGTCTGGGGTACACTAGTGTTAAACTCAATATTTGGTCGTTTAGTGAGCGTAGCTAATCCACCTTCAGCCAAATCCAAGTACGATCCTGCATGAAGTGTTAGTTAAAATCGCCGTGAAAATGAGATATTCCCACAGGTCGAGGAGTTCTTACGAAGCCCCTCCTTGGCCGCATTGAAATCGGTGGCGTTTGTGCGGAGTAACACCCTACAGTCGGGGGAGTCCCAGTTTGTGGCACGGACAGGGGGTATATTATTAGGGTCATCTAGCAAGTTGTAAGTTAACCCAAAGAGGGCAACACTGAATCTTCCGGTAATATTAACAAAGAGATATAGCATGACAATGCAGGTTGTCAGGGACGGTCTCCGTTCTCGAAAGTGGGCATAAATGAGTGCCGCTGAGCCGGTGGGGGATGGCATGGCAAGAAGCAATTCAATCTATATCTCGGCTATTAGAATTTGGCTAGAGCTTTAGTTAGAAATGGGCGTTGCATACATCTTGCATTTTATACTTTTTCCTAGCGAGCAGACGCCATCTCAGCATTAACCCTAAATATCCTAACATAGAACCAAGGCCCAAGCTCGCGAGCGCACTGAGTAGAATTGTAATTGTATTGAACCCATACTGTTCCCAGCGCGACAATACCCCTATCCGCGAGAAGATCAGGAGGCCCAAAATGAGCAATGCGAGGGAAAGAGCGGTTGTTAAACATCTCCCCGTGAGAGAAATCAGGTGCCATTGGAACTGCTCTCTACTATCGAAGGATAACCGCGGCTTAGCCAACTCTTCCGGTTTCTCTATCAAAGGGTCGTCCGCGTTATCGTGTGAGGGGGGGTGGTGGCAGTCAGGAGGCGATGATGACATTTTTGAAGAGGAAGCCTTGTGCGATCGAAGTTTTTAAGTTTAACAGGGTTCAAGAAATCAGGAAGGAGAGCTTTGAAAATCTTTAGGATAAGAATTTCCAGGGCCACATATCGCGTGTCCCAGTGTGATATTAATACGAGCCGCAGGCTTCCTAGGCGCTGCGGGGTAAAGTTATACTCTGGCAGCCTGGTCAAATGTTTTTTGTATCTCCCCCAGGCGGGGTTATGAAGCCAAGACAGTAGGAAGGTATATTAAGAGAGTGCACGCTGTTTACTCGAGTAAAGCGCTCACCTTTGGCAGGGCAGGTTCAGGGTGAGAATTCCAACACAACCTTGTTCTCGATCTTAGCGCGTCGTGCTGATCTATGAATCGCTTAATTCTGCTATCATATCTCCACGAGACATCCGAACAAAAGTGCCTCTAGGCATTGCCGCATTAATTGGTGAAGCTCTTTTTCACGCCAAGAGGCCAAAAGAGAGTGTGGCGAAATGCCGAGCTTCTTTGGGAAAAGAGTAGCCTTTAGGGGTAGGATTTTCACAAAAATATAAGGCTGGGTGTCGTTTTCGAGACTTTTGTCATTTATTTTAAGGGGACAACTAACCGAGAAGGGTTTGTGAAAAATCCTGACTCACACCTTATTCTGACCTCTGACAGCAAAAACAAGCTTTGTTTCATCATTGAAGACAGGGAAGAACTAATGCAGTTTGTGTACACCTTGCTGCTTCTTTTGGTTAGCTAAAGATCTTTGATTGATACAGCCGGCTCGTTTAGGAAAACAAACATTGCGAGGTGTTGAGGTTGAACACTTGTTTGGTGAAAACTTGCACTTTAACCGCTCGAGAGACAACTGAGTCGACTCGTCGAGCCCTAGTTCATAAGTGATTCAGGGAAAGGGATTCGCTGATACTCGAGTAGAACAGGGTTTCTCATGCTGCTGGTCTGCCCAAATCCAGGGGTTAACTTACCGGTATTTAGAGTTGGAGTGATAAGTCGTGGGCAGAATGTGGGAGGTGGCAGACAAGGATTAGAGCGGCTCTGCTAGATTGCGCAGACCACCGCGACAGGGGGGGTGGGGAACAGGGGAGTAGAGATGAAACTTTTTTAAAATCCAGTGCTCGAGGACAGTACCCGAGCACGGTAGTGTACACCAAAAGCTCCTTACCCTGTCAGAAAGTCGCACTCGACCAACTGAGATTCCTCGGATATTAGAGGGTATGCGGAGAAAGACCTAGGTAGTGCTAATAAGTAAATAATTTAGCTTGGTGATCCGGTTCCTTGATCCCACCTGGACGGGGTGTAAATACCATGAATCGGACCCGAAGCTGAGGGCCCTAACTGCAAACATCCACCACACTTCTATTCCCTCATATAGGTGCAATTTTACAGCTGTGCTGTCAAGAATGAGCTCAGCAAGAATGCTTTCAAGATAATTGGGGGATTGGACCGTGTATGACCTGTTGAAAGGGCCGTGTTCGGGAAGCCTAAAATTTGTCAGGGGCCTCACGGGCTGTGAAAGGCTAGTGCCAAGTTCAAGCACCGCTATTGCTAATCCCTACCTACAGTAGGTCAAGCTGAGTAAACACCTATTGTCCGATATCTTGGGGTGCACGCAGGAAGGCTGTTGGTTAGTCATAGAGTTGTCCTGGTTGTCATTGATAGTGAGTCTCGCGTGTTTTTTCCAAACCTCCTTCCTCCTAACTTGGTATTTTTACCCTCTGGTAAGCCAAAATAAATCTACCTCGTCTCACTGGGACTCTTATCTCGCCCTTTTTCTCTGTGGTTCTTATCTTCGCTGGGGCCACTTCTAAATCCTTCCATATACAATTGGCTCTCGCGCAAAGACCACATTCTTGCTCTTCGCATAGCTCCGTTGCCCCGGATCATTTCTTACAGATATATTATTTCTATTGTGGGCAGCTGATAGGGGAGTGATTATTGTTTTAGATATCATCTATTTCTAACACCTTTGTTAAATTAAGCTACTTGTTGTTGTGTGATGTCTTGTATCCGGCGTTCCCAACAGTCCAGAGAGTGCCAAGAGCCCCGGAGGGGACGGGACGGCAATCTGTAGTCCGTCCTTGGGCCAGACGGGGGGCCCTACCAGGTAAGATATGTGGGTTCAGGGTATGGGTGGGCCGTAGGGGATGATGAAGGACGGCAGGAGACTGCCAGAGAAGGCTCGGGATCTCGAGTGATGTCTCATGATGGGAGAATGGTTCATTCGGAGGTGTAGATTTCAACTTGGGCTACTGCCGGGGTCCAAGCACTAGGACTATAGTCCCCTACAGTCCGTCAGGTCGTCATCTTCTGGGGAGTAGTCCGTCCTGGCACCCCCCCAAAAAAACGGACTATGAGCTGTAGTCCGTCCCGTCCTGCCCCGAAGACGGAGGGAGTAGACAGCTGGGAACACTTCTAGTATCAATTTAGTGCGCACCCGTGGTTTTGTCGATCGACCAAAATATTTGTCACAGTGCGAGCACTTTAACAACCCGAATATTGTTCAGATAGTCAACTAACGGATAGTTAACACTCAGGGGATACGCCACTGACACCGAAGGATAATTCCGTCAGATTTAATAATGAGGAGCCACAATAGTTATCAGCCAAAAAAGACTATAAAGTAGAAATGGGATAATAAAATAAAAACAAGAACACAGAAACCTAAGTATAGTTGGAAGCAGAGATACGCAGGCGGCATGCTAGCCCATTGAAGACCATGCTTTCTATACTCCCTCAATTTTCAGGATTCGGTAAAGTATGCTTCGTTAGACCTAATATATACCCCCTAATTTAAATATCCGTCCGTCCTCGTCCCCAGATATTCACGATCAAGGTTTCCTTTTTGTTGGGCAATGCTCCAGAAAGGGGCCCAAAGGCACCCATCAGCTGCAGCAGAGGTGAGACTTTCATAGTTAAATCTGCAGTAAGCGATAAAGCGATTAAACTTCTGGTTTATGGCCTGCTAGGATTGGAAGTAGGTGCTGAATATAGCTCCGGAGGCTAGTAGGAAAGTGCCATTCACTAACTTTAGGCTCTATGAGAACTAGTCCCTTAGATGTAACATCAAACCAATTTAGGAAAACCGTAAAAACCTGGATAATCGGATGGTATGATATGTAGTCCAAAATTCCCTTCTCTGGAAAGGGGGTAAAAACATAGCCAATTTCCCCCCTCCCAGACACAAAAAATTAAATTTTCCAACCTTACTGAGAGAGGAAAGTCCAACGACATAGCACGCCGTCTAATTATTCAAGTTTTTACCTAAGCGGGAATGTTAGCGCCAGGATAAAGTTTTCATAGGATAGGGTTTATTTTACGGGCCAACCTTAATTAACTGTTCGGATACTTTATCCCTATGCCTTTTAAGTATAAATTTTTTTACTTTACTCGGGAATTGACGGACATGAAGATTGACTAGTCATGGGTTGCGCCTGGAGGACGGCGTATGCATATTGGGGGTATGTGTAGGTCCTCACCATGTATTTAAGCCCTTGTTTTTCTATAGCTCTTATCAAGAACAATGCCCTCTTCGCCTTACACGAGAGGCCTCATACAGTTTAGTACTTGGGCGCGAATTAATTACTAGGACAGTCTGGCAACCGAAGGCCCTGGTTGCAATATTGACATCAATATTGAGACCATTGTCACTCCATCCCCGTCTTTAATTTGCGCCCAGGTCAAGGATATACCGTCGTGGCTCGACTCCTAACACTGGTACTTGACAGGGGGGTAGCCTGGCCGATCGTTGGTTTTTTCCCTTATCTACCGTATTCCTTTAACGCAGCGCTCTCCCCGCGTAAAGTTAACAGCACTTTTGGTTGCTGTACTTGAGTACCGGTACTGTCATCGAGCAGTGTGCATTTAAAAAAAAAGTTTCGCCTCTATGATACTCCACTGTTCCCGACCAAATCACTCCAGTTGCGGTGGCAACGTGATCTGCGCAAGCGGGCAGAGCCGCTCTAATCCCCGTCAACCACGCCCCACATCCTACCCACGACTTCTCACTCCAACTCTAAATAACCCCTGGATCCCGGCAGACCGGTAGGGTGAGAAAACCTATTCTATCAGCGAATCGCTTTCCCTAAATCGCTTATGAACTACGGTAGGGTTCAGTGAGTTGAGTCAGTTGCCTATAGAGTGTGGTTAAAGTTCAAGTTTTCACCATGCGAGTGTTCAGCCCAAACACCTCGCAACGTTTGTTTTCCTGAACGAGCCGTTGTCGACTACAGTATCGATCAAAGATCTTCAGCCAGCCGAAAGATGCAGCAAGCTGTGTGTAGACCCTTCTCGGTTACCGGTAGTTGTCCCCTTAAAGTAAATGATAAAAGTAGAGCTCGTTACGGGGCCTCCGGGGCCCCAAAAACGCCGGACCCCCGGCCAAATTCCCCACCCCGCCCCGTAACGAACACTAGGCAAAAGTCTCGAAAACGACACCCCGTGGGATATATTTGTGAAAATCCTACCCCTAGAGGTTACTCTTTGCCCAAGTTGAAGCATTTCGCCACTCTCTCTTTTGACATCTTGGGTGAAAGCCTAAAGGTACAGTACTCTTGTTCGGATATATCGTGAAGATAGTATGAGAGCAGAATTAAGTGATTCACGAATTGGCCCCACGCCATAAGATCGGGAACAGGATTGTGTTGGAATTCTCACCCTGAACCTACGCTACCAAAGGTGAGCGCTTTAAGCAGCGTGCACTCTTAATGTACCCTCCTACTGTCTTGGCTTCATAACCCGCCTGGGGGAGGTGAAAAAAAACATTGACCAGGCTGCTGGAATAACTTTACCCCGCAGCACCTGGGAAGCCTGCGGCTCGTATTAATATTGCCACACCCGATGAGTGGCCTTGGGAATTCTTGTGCTGCAAATCTTCGGAATTCTCCTCCCTGATTTCTTGAACCATGTCAAACTTAAAAACTTCGATCGCACAAGGCTTCTTCAGAAATGCCAGCATCGCCCCCTGAATCCCACCACCCTGCCTCATACGATAACGCGGACGACCCTTTGATAGCGAAACCGGAAGAGTCGGCTAGGCCCAGTTATCCTCCGATAGTAGAGGGCGGTTCCAATGGCACCTGATTTCTCTCTCGGGGAGATGTTTAACAAGCGCTCTTTCCCTCTCATTTCTTATTTTGGGCCTCCTGATCTTCTCGCGGATATTGTCGCGCGCTGGGAGCAGTATGGGTTCACTTACAACTCGCTTGATGATCCTAATAATATATCATACCTCCTGTCCGTGCCACAAACTGGAACTCCCCAGACTCTAGGATGTTACTCCGCAAAAACGCTACTAATTTAAATGCGGCCAAGGGGGGGCTTTGTAAGAACTCCTCCTCCGGTGGGAGTATCTCATTTTCACATCAATTTTAACCGACCCTTCATGCAGGATCATACTTAGATTTGGCTGAAGGTGGATTAGCTACGCTCACTAAACGACCAAATATTGAGTTCGACACTAGTGTACCCCAGACCATGAACGATGATGCATAAGAGCTCGCGTTATGAAGCTTTCATTAATTCTGGAAACAGATTGGAGAAATGACAAAAACAATCAGACGATCGCTGAGGTATTAAGAGTAGAGAACCACACAAATGCCTGGCCAGGCCGAATGCAGAATGGGTTACTTGGGCAGCACCACTACCGGGAGCCGGGAAGCCAACAAAGATTTCCGTGACTTGTGAGTAGTCGAACGTCAACGCTCCAGCGATAATACTTTGAAGAACTGATGTGTCATTCTCTAGACGTGATATACGACCAAACAGCGTGGGAATGCGACTCAACCCTTTCTGAGTGGGAAAAAATGGACCTCAATCCAGAGCGGTTGTTTGACCCCGCCTCTTTTTTTCTCTTACCAATTGCAAGCAGGCTGGAACCCGACAAACTGTTTTCAACCACACTGTTCACCACCAGAACCAAAGCATTTAATGGAGACCTGAAAAAGTATACAAAAACCAGTGTGTTTAAGTCCAAGGGACGCGCTGGCGTGAGGGGCGAGAACAAAGATGACCTCCCTCGGCCGACTCCAGCCATAGGCATCTGCGCTCAACCTGCTCGAGTCCTCACCACGACCAAGATCCGGACGGAAACTAGCACATCCTTTTCCATAGGGTACAGAACCCAGACTGTCGCCCAGAAGCCTATAGGGAAGGGAGGTACCGCTTTAGTGGCTTACGGGTGGTTCTCCGAGCGTCAAAGCCGAACAAGCCCCTCCGCCGGTGTGCAAACCCTCAATTTTACAATAACGAAACAGCAGTCTCTCCCGATCAAAAGGCGCAGTACAATAATTACGTAGCCGCCCTGGTAACCGGCCTTCCCATCGCAACAATAGCATTTGGAAGCGAAGTCTGCCCCAGTATGCAGAAGGATCCTAGGGTCCACTCAAAGAAAAATGTCAAAACGACATTGGAGGTAGAATGGGTTAGAGTTGCCATCACTGTGGGCCTGATAACCACGGGTTAGATACTCGCCATCACTGTTGTGCTCTATCACTGCGGGAATATGTATGCTTGGGAAGATAGTAATATAGCTACAGCGGAGCTACTAAAGACCGTGTTGAACAAGATTGACTAAAGGAATACGATGACTGGGAAGGAATTAGGGGATACTTTAGACAAAGTCCTGGAGGGTCCAGTTAGTTATGGCACTATTCCCGGCTGGCAGGGAGTAACCAAAGGTTGCTTTGGGCCGTGAGGTAGACTATAACTTTCCCAGGTTTCCCCCATTCCGGAAGCGCTCGATTTTCAGGTGGTAAAGCGGGTGGGAATGGCATTGGTTCGGGAGTATTTTGTGGTGCCAGTTTTTTAGATGGGGGTTTATTTACAGAGGAGGCTCTCTTTGATTGATAGGATGGATGATGAAGGAACTAGGACTGTCGGAGATGGGTTTGATATTTTCCCTGTGTAATATGCTTTCAATAGGTATGACTTGACTGGGTATGGGGCTCGGTCTAAAGCATTCGTGGAGTTATTATTTTAAAATATTTGTAATTTGGAACGAAATTCCTAGATATGTGTATATATCTGTCTTTCAAATTGGCTGATTCCCCTCCTTAATTTTCTCTTCTTTTAAAGCTCCCACGCATTTAGGAGGATGACGACTGCAAAGCCCGGCGAAGAATCAATATGGATTGGGCTTGAGTACCGCATAAACCGGCGAGGACCGGCCAGACGCTAATACCTTCAATAAGATCTTTATCCTAGTTTTGTCTCGAAATCGCAATACGAAGACATAGGCTAGCTATTTGTAGCCAGGACTAATCCTAATCCTTTCAGGCTCTCTTTTTTGACCCAATCGTAAGTTTCACCTGAACCGCTTCTTATTTCAACATACTAGTGCCTAGCCGGTCCTCACCAGTTCATGCAGTACCCACACTAGGCCACGGATCCACAACCAACCAACGCACGAATTTTGAATAGCTAAGGCTCTCCGTATAAACATTAGCCAACCCTCTTATTGTTTAATAATGTCTCTGCTATAACTATGAACAATAATTCCCAGTGGCCAGTCCGTCCAGCTTTGGACAAGGCAGACTGACCCAGGCTTTTTCGGAAACGACGGGCGCGGCTATGGCAAAGAGGTTTCCAAAATCAAAGCCTAGCCTAGCCTAGGTCACTCACAGGCTGCAGGTTATGAGTGATAGCGTGTTACAACCCTCAACCTAGCATGCAGAAACCTATTTCTGCGCATTAGGATGAGGGTTCAAACACGCTATGATTCCTTCCTAACTCTCTGCCGGCTACGAGCACTGAAAGCTCTCACGTCCGCAGAGGACGCATTGATCTCAAATATATCTTAAATGGACATCCTTAAGCATACAGATCGGAAAAGATACAAATTTAGTAAAGAGGAGGCAGAGAAAGTATCTCTGCTAATATTCATCCACTCGAAGTGGTCGAGGGGTGGTTGATAGAATTGTGCAAAGAGACAAGAAATCGCGGTCGAGTAGTGTGGATATGGAGACCGTGATTGTTGATCAGTTCATGAAATTGAGGCGCCTTCAGCGAAATCCATAGCACTGGAAGCCCCCTTTTATTCTCATAAGCTCAGTCATTGGCCGTGAAACGCCTTCCAGCCGTTGGTAGATATCCACAAGGTACCCAGGCATCTGCGCGTCATACAATCTAAATTGAAATTCTGAATAACTTTAGTAAGTTAGCTCTGGCCTGGGCATGCAAATACATTTGTCTGGGCGCTGTCCAGGCTCTCGAGGCCGCCGGTGGTTTCCACAGGACTAACCGAGGCTTTTTAAAACCACGGCCGGGCTGGTCGGCCGGGATCACTATCTACGAATACCAATGGGCAGGGCGCACCATGGTGGTATTGTACAGTACCGCGTTCGGTCTTGAAAGCTAAACTTTTACCCAAACCCAGTCCCCAAAAATAATAGGCCCAATATCAGCACAGAGCGATGCTAGGCATCATGCTTCGCACATCTCCCTGGTTGATCTGGAAAAGCAGACTGGTATACTTCTCCACTGTATGTATATACAAGACCGCCCCAAGATGAAATCGGGGGATCTAGAATAACAACCCACACTTCTCTCACAACTAACCAGCATCCGGCGCTATAAGGAATCCATCCTAAAATCGCACACCCTGGAGAATATAACCCCATGGACGGAATTATTTTTGAGTGACTGGTATTCTCCACGGGGCGGTCCGCCTGGAATATTGGGAGGGATACTATCCATATGAGGATCCTAGGCGGTTGAGAAAACTAAGCGATGTCCTATCGGCGCACAAATCGACTAGAAATTCACAATTTAAAACCATTTGGGGATACTAGACTTCGGATGAACTAAACAAATGATCGAGTGATATGTGACAATAGGCATTTATTTGCGCCATCATGAAATCGCACTCGACTGATGGAAGTTCCTTTGTGTTGAATTTCTCATTATTGTCTTCCATTATCCTCAAACAACGGCTTTGTCTAAAGTATTTCTTTCCTATATTACTTCGTCTTATTAGGTTGTATCTTTTGTGGTGGTGAGACATTGTTGGTTGGGTCTTGATTATTTGGCGGCTATTTCCTATCGGCTAGACTTCATTGCGCTCTCGGGTTTGGAGGCATATACTCGGTTTGAACCCGTTATGTGTTCTGGGGCTAAAGACAGGAATCTTGCTGCTTCTCATAAAGGATGAGGTCACTTATGTTCTCTATATATGTTTGACCATTTGGCCCTTTCTTTTGGTAGATAAGTAAGAATCACACAGGGAGTTCAAGTTGCGCAAAGTCTTTACCATTCCGCTTTTGCATATTGGGTACAATTTCAACACCTTGGGTATTAGCATTGTTTGATATCATACGGTGGATTTCACAGACGAGGGCTGTTGCTGTTGAAACTAACTATGGCGGACCCTAGTGTTTCTCGCTCTTACCGGAATCCTCATGTGTTGTGAAAACTCTTTTGTGCATCCGATCCATATAGTGGAACACGGAATGTTGGAATCGGACAAGACTAGTATCGCGGCACCCTCAAATTCGTTTACTGCACAAATTCGGTTTCTGGGCTACGCAGGTTTGTAGTAGCTGTACCAATTGAATTAAGGCCTTAAAGATAGATAATATAAATAGTAGAGATAGATAGGTTCAAAAGAAAAAATTCGGGAAAAAATATAATATTCGGTATATACCATTCTTTTTCTGTTTTCTGATTCGAGAACGCTCAAGAACCAGTGCTGCTGGCCCAACTACAGTGGGCTCTTACTTGACACCCCTAAAATGATAATCACTTCCTGATCTGGTGCCCAAAAAAGAAAAACATATTTTTCAGGAATGACGCGGGGCGGTGGAAGCCAGAGTCAAATGGGAATGCAAGGTGTCCGAAGTAGTCTCAACGACAACGAGACATATCGCCGATACCAATCAGGACAGCTCAATGGTTAGGCAACGGACAAATTTTGTAGGGCAAACAATGGACTACCGATGTATTCACCACTGTGCGGAGCAGCAGGGCCAGCGAAAAGAATGGATTCGTATCCTAATGAGTGAAAGAAAGGTAGACGATATGGATGAGTTTTTTTTATGAAAAGAAACACCAGCGATAGGGTCTCTTATAGAAACAGAGTCTCCCGGAGTCGGAAAGACAGGAAAGGTAAGACGGAAAGGAAATGTAGGAAATCCTCCACTATCTCGCATCTCAAACAATACCGATACTAATTGAGTGTCATAGTTGATAGCTAGTGCTAGTATCGCGGCACCCTCGAGATCGTTTACTGCTCAAATTCGGTTTCTGGGCTACGCAGGGCAGGTATCAGCCATCACCTAGTACGCAACATGTGATAATCTGCCGTGAATATGTCGCGTTTTTGGTCGGATTCTTACTGATCTACTGGTTCTTGTGTGTTACTTAATATAAATTGTGTGTGCACTAGTGGTTGCATCCGCCAACTATTAGAACTATAGTAGTGTTATCAGCGGGGCAGTCCGTCCGTCGCGAAGGCTGACGGCAGTGGACGACGTTGTGTGGTCCCGTTGGGTCCTTACCCCTGCTTGCCCTGCAGCACACTGCCATGCACGAGGGTCCAAGCCCGCCCCGCCCCCCTTGGGGAAATGTCAGATAACGGCCACCCCTGCCTTCCCTCAGAGTCCCCCGCACTCCCCTGCAGTCTTAACACAGCCCCTGGTGTTGAAAGTCACCAGCGATCCTGATCCGTCGTCTACTGTTTTTGTATTCTTTATTTTTCTGCATTAGTATTATCTTTACTACTGAGGACGGGCTCGCTTTGTTACACTATCGTTAACTTAGAGGCAATAGAGGATCGTCTGTACTACTCTGCCTGAGCACTAAGAGAATTCGAGTTTCTGAATCTTACTTCAGCACATCTCGGCAGGAAATGAAGGTGGAATACATAAATGAAACTCCTAACTTGCACAAGATTTTCCCTAAATGACTTGACGTGTAGAATGTGTTGTACGGTACATCCGGGCCTCTGGCCTGGTTGAGGCTGTGGTGGAAGTGCAAGTTTTTGGCATGCAAGTGTTGAACTCCGAACCACTCATGATGTCCGCCCCCCTCAACGGGCCGTGTGTATTTTATATAACGTATATTTCTAGCCAAAAGATACAGCAAGGCGCACCCAGACAACATTTTCTTATGCCAAAGTACCCATTTGTTTGGACGTAGGGGTTGGGCAATCAAGATAATTATATCACAGCCCGACGAATGAAGATTGGTCACGGGGTTGTGTCGTGGTGCTCAATTAGATACAGATGGAGCCTGTCTTGCGAGGGATAAATATTTTAACCAAAGTGCACTCTCAGAATTATGCAGGTCTTTTAGGTTACATAACTCCGCCTCTGGAAAAGAAAATAAAGATCTGGCAAGGCTACTATACTAACCCGCTTGCAAGTAACCTAGGTGAAGCTAGTCCTTCGTATTTATACTGCAGCGTCCATGTATATCACCCTAGAAATTCACATACTCCGGGTCTTCAAGATTGCGCTTTCTAGATTGATTGCAGTCTGAAAAGCTCAACAGCTTCCCCGACCGTATAAGCCTTCATCTTCAAAATGTCATCACCCCCTTCTGGCTCCCATGACCCCCCACAATACGCTCCTGTGGATGACACCCTGACACCAGAACCAGAAACATTGGCTAGGCTCTCAACGCCGTTTGATAGTCGGAAGCTGTTCCGGCAGAACATGATCTCTCTCTCCTGGAGGTGCTTGGTAACCGCTCTTTCTCTGTCGTTCCTTATTATAGGTCTCCGGATCTTCTCAGGGATGGGGAAATTATCACGGATGGAGCAGCGGGGATTCAACTCGATTACAATTCTGCTCGGTGCCTTCGCGAGTTTGGGTATTGGGTCTGTGTTAGGGAATTTAGGGTCAATGCTGAGGTGGCGCCTGCTTGCTAGGAAAAAGTATAAAATGCAAGATGTATGCGACTCCCATTTCTAGCTAGAGGTCTAACTAGTTTTGACGGCTGAGATATAGGTTGAATTGGTTCTAGCCATGCAATCCCCCAGCGGCTCATCAAAACTCATTATTGCACATTTTAGAGAACGGAGATTGTCCATGACAACCTTTATCGTCATGCTATATCTCTCCATGAATATTACGGGAAGATTTAGTGTTGCCATATTTGGGTTAACTTACAACTTGGTAGATGAATATGTTACAGATTTCCCCGCGGAATATACAAATTGGACCTCCAGTGTATTACTTGCTAAGAATGCTATGGATTTCGATGTGGTTGAGAAGGGCCAGAGTAAGGATCCCACTCACTCCTAGAATACCTCTTTTTCACAGCAAATTGGACTGACCTTTAATGCAGGATCATACATAGATTTTGTTCGAGGTGGATTAGCCAGATCTGGAAATGTACCAGACATTGGATTTGATAATAGTGTACCCCAGGCCTTAAACTCAAGGACATATCAGCTCCTGGCAGTTTCTTCTAGTTTACCTAAAGGAACTAGTGGCGGTGTGAAATTCAAATATGACGAATCGGGTTGTGGACAACTGCAGATGTGGCCGACCTCACATCCTATACGCCATGTTGTCCACTCATTTGCTAGTTGTACCATGCTCCGCCTTGATGGCAACAAGTACTGGAGGGACTATGGCAATGATAACCAAACCTCTAAGGGTATATTATACAAATCACATAGTTGAACATTGATGGAAGGTGTTATGAATTTTACGCTAATCTTGGAAATAGAATGGGAAGACGAGAGAAACGGGGAGGTGATCGCTAAAGTATTACGGACACTAGACAACAGAAATGTCTGGCCCCGACAGGATACAGAATACGTTACTTGGGCAGCACCACTAGCCCAAGCGTCAAACAGATCATCTGTCACTTGTGAGGAGTCAGTTGTGAAGGTTTTAGGGATACACGCAAGAACTAATGTATTATTCTCTAGATGTGGTATATCGCGAAACGGCCTGGGAATGCATCTCGCATCTTTCTGAGACGCTGGATGGAAAACCTCATCCAACCCCGTTATTTGATTCCGCCGCAGTTTTTCTCTTACCAATCCTGCAGAGGGTGGAACCAGGCCTAAGACCGGGACCGACGGGGAACATGGACAATACCTGTGGTGGCCCCTTGGTGGGAGGGACCTCCTCTATCGTGTACCGGTCATTCACGGATCTTAAAAGCCAATCAAGTCCCTCTCTTGGCGTGCAAGCGCTCAATTTTTACCAAAATGGCACAGGAGGCTCCGCCACCCAAAAAGACTATTACAACCTCTACATCGCCACCCTCGTAGCTCGCCTTCCCATCGCCGCAATAGGCTATGGAAACGAAATACTTCCATGTACGCTCAAAGATAAGCATAATTCGAGCCCTAGCGGTCATATCCAAACAACGCTGGAGGTAAAATGGAATAGAGTGGCTATTGTGGCGGGGACTATTGTGGCGAGTCAGATACTAGCGATTACCGTTGTTCTATATTACTGCCGAAATGTTTATGTGCGTGAGGACAGTAATCTAACTACAGCAGAGCTACTGAAGACCGTGTTGAGCAAGATTGAGGACGGGGATAAAATGACTGCGAAGGAATTGGGGGATTCTTTGGACAGGATCCTGGAGGGTCCCGTTAGTTATGGTACCATCCCAGGTGCCCAGGGAGATCAGCCACGGGTGGCCTTGGGATGTGAGATGGATTATAACTTTCCTGGATTTCCACCGTTCCGAAAGCACTCGGTTTTCCGATGGTGAAGCAGGTGGTATGGATAGTGGTTCGGCGGTGTTTAGTGGCGTGATTTATAAGATGGACGAAGAAGGAGTCAGCCCTCTTGCGGATGGGGTTGACGTTTTCCCTATGGATCTTGTTTCCGCGCGGTTTGACTTGATGGGATCTGGATAGGGCGCCTGTGGGATTCATGGAGTTATCATTTTTATTAGTTTTAATATGGTCTCAACCTCCGAATATGTGTATTCAGCTCCCTTCGAAATTAGCTAATTCCTTTCTTTAATCATCTCCTTTTTCAAAGCAACCACACATCCACACAGGTGACGATCATAAGCTACAGAGAATATCCGTATTTTCCTCTGTAGGATCTACCCTAGTTCTCGGTCTGCCAACAACAAGGTGAGAAATTAGTACAGTCTGAGCACACCATGAAGATTAAGATCAGGCGGTCCCCTTCTGTTCAACTTATTTCTCCGCAATACTTAGAATGCCGATTGGGGAGCGCACACGATGCCTGTGTTCCCGCCCTGGTCTTGAAGGCTAAACGTTTATGCACACAGTGTTCTCTAAAACCTTGAGCCTGATGTTACCGCAGAGGAATATGAAGCTTTATGCTTCGCTCATCTCCCAGGTTGGTCTGGAAAGGTAGACTAGTATTCTCTCGACATACAATATATATACTAGACCGATTCAAGATGAAACCGATATATCTGGAATAATGTATAATTATCTCGCAACCAACTAGCACCCGGTGCTATAGTGATCCACCCTAAAATCGCACCTTCTCGTGAATATGGCCCTTGGGATGAAAATATTTTTGAGTCACCAGTATTCTTAATAGAGGTTTTCGCCAGTCCGGAAGGCGGGCCGCGATGGGCAGCCTTGTGTCATATAATAATAAGGGGAAAAGGAAATCCCTGGTCCCGCCCCACAACTAGCACTATGGAGGGCTAGGACTGATACTAAGTTAGCTCTTCGTAATTTAGGATCGCCCTCCTGATTGCGTGGGTGCTTTGAATGAAGAGAACATTTAAGGAAATTAGCGATTTTCAAAATGAGATGTATCTACATATATAGAAGTCAAGATAGAAATTGAAACCAGTGAAACTGATAACTCCATGAATCCCACAGCCCCCCACATCCACTCAAGTAATACAGCGCGAAAACATGATCCACAGGCAAAATGTCAAACCCACCTGCAAGATGACTCACTCCTTCTACGTTCATCCTATCAATGACACCACAAAACACCCTCTAACCACTATCCTTACCACCCGCTTCACCGACGGAAAACCGAGTGCTTTTGGAATGGGGGAAACCCAGGAAAGTTATAATCCACTTCACAGCCTAAAGCCACCCTCGGCTGATCTCCCTGTACGCCAGGGATAGTGCCATAACTAACAGGACCCTCCAGGACCCTGTCCAAAGAATCCCCCAATTCCTTCGCAGTCATTTTATCCCCGTCCTCAATCTTGCTCAACACGGTCTTCAGTAGCTCCGCTGTAGTTAGGTTACTGTCCTCGCGAACATATACATTCCGGCAGTAATACAGAACAATTGTAATACCTAGTATCTGACTCGCCACAATAGTACCCACTACAATAGCCACTCTATTCCATTTTACCTCCAGCGTTGATATGACATATTTGCCCCCATGGGAATACTGACCGATGCTCTGGCATGGAAGTCTTTCGTTTGCATAGGCTATCGCTGCGAGGGGAAGGCGCGCTACAAGGGCGGCGATGTAACGGTTGTAATAGTCCTTTTGGGTTACTGAGCCTCCCGTGCCATTTTGGTAAAAGTTGAGTGCTTGCACGCCGAATGAGGGGCTTAAGAAGTTGTTAACATCCGTGAATGACCGGTACACGATCGAGGAGGTCCCACCCCCCAAGGGGCTGCCACAGATATTGTCCATGTTCCCCGTCGGTCCCGGTCTTCCGCCTCGTGCCACTCCCTCCACAATTGGTAAGAGGAAAAGCGTGTCGGAATCAAATCGTGGGATTGGATAGGGGCTTTTTAATGGTGTTTGATATATTAAGTCTTGATAGAAGGTTTCGAATAGCGTCTCAGAGAGCCTCGAGATGCATTCCCAGGCCGTTTCGCGATATATTATATCTAGAGAATAATGCTTTAGTGTTATTGTGTGTATCACTAAAAAAACCTTTATGGTCGGCTCCTCACAAGTGACTGAGGATCCGTTTGACTCCCGGGCGAGTGGGGCTGCCCAAGTAACGTATTCCGTATCCTGTTGGGGCCAGACATTTCTGCTGTCCAGTACCCTTAATACCTCAGCAATCACCTCCCCGTTTCTCTCGTCTTCCCATTCTATTTCCAAGATTAGCGTAAGCTTTATAACACCTTCCGTCAGTGTTCAACTATGTGATTTGTATGACCTACCTTTAGAGGTTTGGTTATCATTGCCATAGTCTTTCCAGTACCTGTTCCCATCAAGGCGGAGCATAGTACAACTAGCAAAGGAGTAGACAGTATGGCCTACAGGCTGTGGAATTTGCCCCCTTGGTATACAACTTGAATCAGTTATGTTATATTCAAATCCCACACCGCTATTAGTTTCATTATGTTCATCGTAATCCATTGCAAGTAGCTTATATGTCCCCGGTTCCAAGGCCTGGGGTACACTATTATTAAACCCAAAGTCTGGTAACTGGACAGATCTGGCTATTCGACCTTGAACCAAATCTATGTATGATCCTGCATGAAGGGTCAGCTAAATTTGCTGTCAAACGGAGGTATTCTCTAAGAGAGTAGGATCCCTACTCTGGCCCTTCTCGACTGCATCGGGGTCAGTAGCATTCTTAGCAAGCAATATACTGGAGGTCCAATTTGTGGCAACAGCGGGAAAATGCTTCATAGATTCATCTTTCAAGCCATAAGTTAACCCAAAGATGATCACACTAAATCTTCCAGTAATATTCATGAAGAGATATAACATGACGATATAAGTTGTCATGGACAATCTCCGTTCTCTAAAATGTGCAATAATGAGTTTTGATGAGCCGCTAGGGGATTGCATGGCTAGAACCAATTCAACCTATATCTCAGCCGTCAAAACGGGTTAGAGCTCTAGCTAAAAATGGGAGTCGCATACATCTTGCATTTTATACTTTTTCCTAGCAAGTAGGCGCCATCTCAGCATTGACCCTAAATGCCCTAACATAGACCCAATGCCCAAACTTGCCGAGGCACCGAGCAGAATTGTAATGGTGTTGAATCCCCGCTGCTCCATGTGCGATAATTCCCCCATCCTCGAGAAGATCCGGAGACATATCATAAGAAGCGACAGGGAAAGAGCGGTTGCCAAGCATCTCCAGGAGAGAGAGATCATGTTCCGCCAAAATATTTTCCGACTATCAAAGGGTGTGGAGAGCCTGGTAAACGTTTCAGGTTCTGATATCGAAAGGTCACTCACATGATCGCGTTGTGGAGGGTTGTGGGGGTCGGAGGGCAGTGATGACATTTTGAAGAGGAAGGCTTAATGGATCAGAGAAGCTGTTTTCAGCTCTTCAGAGTGTAAGCAACCTAGAGGGGGGATTCTAAAGATCCGAGATATGGGGATTCCTAGGGCGATACATTTGGACGCTGTAGTATAAATACGAGACACTAACTTTGCCTAGGTTGCTAGCAAGCGGGGTAGTATCGTAGCCTGGTCAGATATCCTTATTTTCTTCTCCGGAGGCGGTGCTATGAAACCCAAAGACCTACATAATTCTGAGAGTGCACTTTGGTTAAAATATTTATGCCCAGCAGGACAGGCTCCAGCAGCATCTGCTTGAGCATCACAACACAACCCCGTTCCCTATCTTCACTCGTCGGGCTGATGTATAAATAGCTTAATTCCCTATCTCTAGCTCCAAAGAAATGGGCATTTTGGTATGAAAAAAATGCAATCCGGGTGTGCCTTGCTGTATCTTTTGCTTAGCAGAAGGTTAGATAAATTCACACTGCCCCTTGAGGAAGGCAGACATCATGAGTGTTTCTGGGCTCAAGACTGGTTTCCTAAAAACTTGCACTTCCACCACAGCCTCAACAAGGTCAGAGGACAGGACAGCCAACATATTCTACATGCCAACCCCTACTCGAGTAGTTCATGAGTGATTTAGGGAAAATCGTGTGCAAGGTGTGTTTGATTTATGAATTCCACCTCATTTTCTACGGGGACGTGGTGGGGTAGCATTCTTAAACTCAAATTCGCTGAATGATCCAGTCGGGTGGCATACCGGTAGCCGATCCTCTCTTAACTCAAAGCGAACGCTGGTATGGTACGTTGACAAAATTAACCGCGATTCCACGATTGATTGAAATACAATCCTCATCACCCTGCGCTTTCAACACTACTTAAAGAACTTTCTCTAGCTCAAATATTAATTTTTGCCAGGTATTATACCCTATACTTACATCTTGGATTTTTTTTCTTTGTTTTAATGATGGTGGGGTTGGCGGGGGAGTGTTGTTGTCATGGCAGAAGTTTTTTCCTCTTGGTTGAACCGCGGTTAATTTTGTCAACGGACCATATAACATGGTGAACCGGCCTTTAGTTTGTAAGCATAATACTGATGCATAAGAATAAAGAATACAAAAACTATAGGAGGCGGATCAGGATCGCTGGTGACTTTCAACTCAAGCAAGTCTTGGGGACTGCGGGGACTGCGGGAGCTGCGGGGGACTGCGGGGAACCGCGCGGGCAGCCGTTATGAGACATTTCTCAAAGGGGGACAGTAATATACCGGAGTGGCTCGGCTCCTACTCGAATACTGTACCGTATTACCAGCTGTGGTACTTGACAGGGGGGTGGTCTGGCTGATCACGGGTTTTTGCTTTGTTTATTCCTTTAACTCAGCACTATCTCCGCGCAAAGTTACCAGGAAAGGTCTCAGTCAGGTATCACCCGATTATTCATTTAGTTCTGTTAGCCCATGTTACGATAGAAAAAGTGGGAACCTGAGTGAGTAATCGTGCCAAGGTTGCGGCGTGTGGCCGCAACCCAGGATGTTCGCTGGCTCACAACCTGGGCACTCCTACAGAGTGCTTGACAGCTCAACATGACTTCAAGCACCGACACCGTTACAATGCCAGTCGTTGAAAATAAACCTTGTTACACAACCCACACTTTTGGGTTTTTACCAATCACAACCGATACATACCTTTCCTTCCGGGCTTCATATTTTTGGACGATGGCACCTCCGCGTTTGGTCGACAGTCTCCGCAAGGAGATCGGAAATTTACAGAGAGAGCTTGGTGCTGCACGTGCTGAGTTGGAGGAGTTTAAGCTGAGGCTTAAAATGGTGGAAGCGGCGCCGTGGGAACGGAAGACCCCCGAGTCGCCTCGAAATATCACGGTTGAGGAGATGGTTGCGGAGGTGGTGGGTGGAGGGAAGAGAAGAAGGGTTGGGGAGGTGGGAAGGGAGGTTGACCCTGAAAAAGCCCAGCCGGTGGGCGTAATAATGGGGTTGAAGGTGGGTTGTGTGTTGTGGGAGGATGGGATTGGTGGGGTGGAGAAGGGGCTGGAGGCGGTCAGGATCGAAATTTGTGATGAAGGGAGGTGGTTGGTTGGGGAGAGCACGAGGAGAGAGAGGATGGAGGCTGGAAAGAAATCGTCGACGGTATTGGTCAAGGTTAGGGGGGAGGAGGTAGCTAACAGACTTTTCCGTACGGGATTGTGGGTGGGTGGGAGATGGTGCTCGGTGAGAAGGTTTGTGGCAATCCCGCCGAAGAGGAAGGAGGGGTGGAGGGGTGAGGTTAGGGATTTGAGGGTGAGGTTGGACGGATTGTGCCGGGCTGGAGAGCGCTCGGAGGATAAGATGGTGAAGAAGATGGAGGAGATGATGGGGATGTGGAGGAAGGAGGGTGGGGAGAAGGGGAAGGAGGTACCGGCGAGGAAGAAGGGGGAGAGGTATTGGATGTCGAACGATGGGGAGAAGCCAGATTGGCTTAGGAGAGAGGGGAAGGAGAAGGCAAGGGAGGGGGAGAGGAAGGGGGAGAAGAAGAAGGAGACGAAGTTGGAGTGGGAGGAGAGGATGGTTAGAGAGGAGAAGGAGGAGTACAGGAGGTTGAGGGAGAGAGATAGTATGTTGAGCGAGAGGGATTTGGAGGATATTTTGAGGCGCGAGATGGAGGGGGCTTCGGATAGGGGAGGGGATAATTCGATGTGGGATTCGGAGGAGGAATAGTTGGGTTGTTTCATTTGTTTGATTTATTTTAAGTAGTTAGAAGAAGGGCAGACGAGGCGATGAGTCCACAGAAAGCCCGAAGAGAATATACAACTGAAAGAAAGAAAAAAAAAAGCTCAACATGACTTTGTGGCTCACCATACTAAATTGGTAGCTCAACATGACTTTGTGGCTCAATATGACTTTGCAGCTCAACCTCACTTTGTGGGTTAATATTGATTTATGAATAGGTTTATCATAGTAAGAATGGAATATAGGCTCTTAATATTTAGCATAATTTTAGTTAATGTATATTGACATTATTAAAATAAATTATGAACTGATATCTTGGCATACAGGAAGGAAAAATTCTAAGTAAAAGCTACTGTAAAGTAAT
>Ga0307509_10001012_pt1 | contig 48315 bp, 47 predicted proteins | sample 10_EM_MG_FD_202245 | JGI IMG/M metagenome (GOLD analysis project Ga0307509, IMG submission 202245) | Populus trichocarpa ectomycorrhiza microbial communities from riparian zone in the Pacific Northwest, United States - 10_EM | ecosystem: Host-associated > Plants > Roots > Unclassified | place... | reverse complement strand
TCCTTTTGTTCCTCTCAGGATACTTCTTTGATACTCTTTGTTTTTCCTTATTATGGGAACACGGTGGTAATGGCTGAACTCAATTGCTGTATTATATAGCTGAGCAATGGCTTTCTTATTATTGAAGGAACAAGCGTTGTTAAAATACGAGATCTTCACTACTTTCTGTTATCACTTCTTCATCCAAGTTCCGTGCACATATTCCGATCGCATATTACAACACTTCAGACGGCACAATCTACCAGTGATGTCTCATGATTCAGATCAAACCTCAACATGATTTACAACTGAACAGAGCAGGAATGAAAAGCCTCTTGTGGTTCGGGTCTTTACTTCTTACTGGGCGCTCATGCCGGATCCATACCCTACAAAGTTTGGGACTGAGAATGCCTAAAGCATCAGGGCTAACATTTAACCTCGCTAATGGATGAGGTCTGCGAAAGGCCCGGGGTGAGTTACGTTGGCAAATAGAAGGTAAAAGCAGGCACAAGACGTCGTAGAAAAAAGGGGGGGAAACGTGGAGAAGGAAAAAAAACCAGAGCGAAACAGGACTTTTTTTTTCGTTCCTATCTCCTGTGCAATGCTCCTAATAGAGGTAGTTCTGGAGGTCGAATAGGGAGACAAAATAATACAGATCTCCCACCCAAGCAAGCCAAAGGTCGAAGGCGATCAACTGGTAGAGACACCGCAAGGTCTCTCCTCCTGATGTTCTCCGAAACCAAGTCTTTTCAACCAGACTGTCCAAGAGAGGGAATTTCGAACGTCTTAACGCGAGGTTCAATTATTCCAGTTCTTATGGTACTCCGATGTCAAGATAGAAACCTCTACATTCGAATTTTACGCAAAAGGCTGGATGCTCTTATTCTAACTGCTGATACCGGTACTGCCACCCCATCAACTACTTCACTCCCGGTAGCCCCGGATAGCGGCTAAACCACTCAATATAGTTATAGCAGCGAAGGGGTCAATAGATGTGGATATCATCCTCATAGTAGAATTATTCCCCTGAGCATCCTCTCCACATGTGGTGGTAACTGGTATAAAAAAAGTAAAAGACATCTCAGACGAGTTGCTAGCATGGGCTCTCGTTCGGGACAATACGATCAACGCACCGGAATAGTCCTGTTTCGTCCAACCACCGGCCCAATAACCTGAGTGCGAAAGACACCAAACAGCCCTCACGCCCATCCTCTGCGAAGAACTTCACGGCCAAGAGAGGAGAGGGTAGAGATTTCCAACTAGAGGGATCGAAAATAAATACCCCTCCTGCTTTTCCAATCCCTCATTCACTCGATCACCTTTCACTACTCCCTTACCACTACCACTACCACTACCACTACCACTACCACTACCACTACCACTACCACTACCACTACCACTACCACTACCACTACCACTACCACTACCACTACCACTACCACTACCAACCCACTCTTACTCTTTCTTTTTCTTAAGCTCCAGCCTTATCCAAGCCCCCACAAATCAATCAAAATGGTCTCCATCAAGTCCCTCGCTGTCATCCTCTTCTCTGTTGGCGTTGCCGTTGCCGTAATCCCTCCCCAGCTTGGGAATGCCCTTGATACCAACGGTCAGGATGACAAAGGCCAGGGTGATAAAGGCCAGGGTAATAACCCTGGCAATAATGTCAACATCGAGGACAACCACAAGGAGTGCGCCAAACAGAACCAGGAGATGTTCTGCTGCAACGACCTCGCCCACGAGGGCGCCTATACACACACTGGTGTTTTAGAAAACACTAATGTCAAGTGTAACACTGTGCCTGCTGACGTTATTGCTAGTCAGTATCTCCCTTAACACCCTTCTCTTGAGCAAGGCTAATTAGTTGAGTAGTCTCCGCAGCCTCTGGAAAGAGTGTGTGCGATGGCAAGGCGGCTTGCTGCACTAACAAGGCGGATAAAGTTTGTTTCCCAATCCCATTTGTGATATGGAGTTGGAGTGGACACTAACCAGCATTCCACAGAATGGTGCTTTTAATATTGCTGCGGGATGCACGGCTCTCGGTGGCGTCAACTAAGCCAAAGCAATCAGAATGAGTAATTTTCGGATGAGAAGGTGGAATGTCAAAAATTTGATGGTTGTCAGGTTTAGCCCTATATATTGTAATTCATAATCGTGTACCTTTCCATAAACTAGATTAAATCTCATATCCCATTACTCTAGTACTTCCATTGTGCCTTTTGTAAGGCCATCTCAATGCTTATCACCCAGTTCGAAATCGAGCTTTGCCTGTGAATCTCTAATCCGCGAGGCACGACGACACCCAGGCTATCATACCTTCTCCGCCGTGAGCTACTCTGTCAGTGAATAGTGGACTGTAGATACTAAGCAATAAAGCCATATTCCACAAGCTGTCCAAGACTAATCTTCCTATCCCAAGGTCTTTCAGGCCAAGTGGAACCGGGGAATCCAATCATGGAAAGTAACAAAGCCACTCTTGCAGGCCAGCACAACAGCATAATGCTCTTCAAATTTTGTTCTTCCGCTTACAACCACTAGTCATCCCCCTAATCCGGTTCCACTCTCATAGGCCCTGTAACAAAGCTCTGATAATAATAGCAGCTCCAAGAAGACTCGATTCGAATACTTTGTGTGCAGGAGGAGGAATAGGAGGCTCTCAAAGTTAAAGTTTAAGATCTGATTGGGCTAAGTCTAACCAAACTTCAGCCCCCGGGGACCTGTTGAGATCAACAAACACACGGAACGTATATCCCCTTCTCACATGGTTTCCGGTTTGTGAGCCAGCTCCTGTCCCGCACAACCTCTACAAAGCGCCAAGTCTAGGTGGCGCCTTGTTTACAAAACCTCTTCAAATCAAAGGATTATTTTTAGCTCTGCTACCCCAGAACTAATATATGCAATTCGGTTCTTTCTTTCCACAAAAGCTCAAGTCCGCTAAAAATGTGGTACATAGAGAGGGGCCAATAAATTAAGATCTACTAGACTATTCCTATATCCTCCAAAACCACTCACCACCTATTCGCAACCTCCTATCGTGCTTGGTTGGAACCGGCAACAGCAACAAAACCACAAGAACCCCAAGGAAGGATGCTACCCACGAATCCAAAATTGACAGGCAAGGCGTCACAAACGACGAAATCGTTATCCAATACATTACCGGCCTCAGAGCTCCTATCATCGCTACGGCAGAATGTTTATTCCCGTCTTTCTCACTTCGTACTAGGGTCTTTGATGTTGCCGTTATGGCCTGCTCGGTGATGCTCATCCCCGACTATAGGGATTGCGGTGACTACGGTGGAGACCGATTTTGGATGTTGAAGCGGGAGCAAAGAGTCCAATGGAGCACAGTACCGTAAGAACTCGAATAATTGAACATCGACCTGACGTTGGAGCCGCCTCTGCCGTAAGGTCCGGCTATTTTTTTTGTCTTAAGTCAGGGCCAAGCCGACCAGCTTTTCCCTACGCCTTCGTCCCCTATCCAAGAGAGGGAATTTTGGACACCTTTGCACGAGGTCCAATTATTCGAGCTCCCACGGCAGGTAAGCAGTGAGTGCGAAAGCTATAAAAAAAGGTGCTAGTTTGGATGAAAATCTAAAACCCATGAATAGGGGAGCTGCGCCCAATCCCCTCAACCAGGACAAAAAAGCATTTTTGAAACTCCTCAAACTCCCCACGAGGATAACAAGCATCATTGACCACCACACAGCCAAGTTAAGCATTTCCATCCCATGGCACTCGAGTAACCTCATCGCGTGAAAATGGATCATACCAACACTTAGCGCTAACGCTAACCCGACTCTGCACCTGACCGCCGATCAGACCGAAACACGGCTCGGACTAACCTTTCCTAACTTTCGTGTCTCAGCCTAACCCGAGAGCGAACGGCCCGGCGAGACACCATTTGGAAGAATAGTGTGCTCGTTAATGGGATCGGCACAGCTGGCGAGCCAGTGACTGCAAAGAAACCTTCCAGCCCCCCTATGTTCCTCCAGTATGACATGTAGTTCAGCCGAGATGAGATGAGGTTTCCTATACTAATAGGGCAGTGATGGTCGTCATTGCTGTTTAGGTCCCTGAGTGATCTGCCGTGACTTCTAGCGTGCAGTGGGTGAGTCGGCTAGGTTGGGGTTTGATCGTGAGGTTGCAGATGGCTTGTTCTAGGACCAGCGGACTTTTTTCCTCTCTTCCTCTCTCTCCCTCGGGTTTTCTCCATCAAGATAGCTCGCTTTTCAGATTGAAAAGAGAAGTCCGGGTCAGGAGAACATCATGTATAAAGGCCCCCTCCTCCGCCACCGGTCCTTCTTCTCACCATCACCTTCATCAACTCACCTCCTCACATCACTACTATTACCAATCCACCCTACTCTATAATCTTTAAGCTTCAGCTTTAACTAAACTATTACCCAATCAATCAAAATGGTTTCCATCAAGTCTCTCGCTGTTCTCCTCTTCGCCGCTGCCGTCACTGCAGTCCCGCTCGCTGCTGATAAGCATGGCGATAAGCATGGCAGCAACAATCTCAACTTCGAGGACGCCCACCAGGTCTGCGGAGCGCAGGAGCAAGAGTTTTACTGTTGCAACAATGATAGCGCCTCCAAGACTGCCGATGCCTCCACTGCGGTTTTGAACGGCCTCGATTTCAAGTGCAATGCCGTGACTGGCAATGTTCTTGCTAGTAAGTAGCTTCTTCTAGATGCTAGTGCGAGCAATGCTAACGGGGAGAACAACAGTCGATGTGCTCAATGGTAAAGGCCCCTGCAAGGGTGAGTCTGCTTGCTGTTCGAGCAAGAATGACCAGGTATGCTCTTTCCCAGTTGTTCGGGAGGGGGAGAGGGTTGGATTGTGGCTGACTGATGTTTTTAGAACGGTCCCGCCAACGTCGGCCTCGAGTGCATTTCTTTCGCAAGTCTAGCCTAAGAACTTTCCGGTGTTTGTATAAGATTATCTTGAGGGATTGAGCGTATGATGATGATGGTAGTTTTAGATGTGAGGGGGGGGGGTTGTTATCGGTTTTTATTGGGATCAACTTAATAATATTCTTAATATAGAGCATTACTTTTCCATCTCAAACTTTAACTATAAGGTCTACTTCTAAATTCCAGTGACGAAAAGCTATTGAAAAGTGGTAAAGATTGTATAAACAGAAATGAAGATCTTTCCTGACTATCCCAGACGAGTGACTGGATGAGATGCATGACTAGGATTCCCCACCCAGAGAAATAGCCTCTGCGCAAACCCTTGATACCGAACCCCGCTGTGGGATTGCTCCCCCGGCCATCATGCAACCGGAATTCTACCGCCCACCCAGTGGCATAAATATATCTGATTTTTTGCAAAGCCCCGGGTTGCGTTTGAATATCTTCCTATCTCTAGACATGTCTAAGACTAAATGGAGGAGGCCCTTTGGTGGGGATACCATCTAACACACCCCCGAACATCAAGACTATAGAATAGCACACAAGAAGAACGCGTAAAAGGGCACAGGCACTTCGCATAAGGTTTGCGCCCCTGAGCTCATCACTTAAGGAACCTAATCCGCACGCACAAGGACTGTTTTCCTCCCTGTCACTGACTCTGACGTCCCATCCAATCCCCCAATTGAACTTGCTACGAGATGGATCTAGAGTCGTTCTTACCGACCGCTTCTTTAATCTCTATATCTGCTAGATACCCATACCGTGTTATGTTTTTCCAGGAATCCGTACGTGTATTCTGCATATCCATTCCTATACCGATGATTCCTTTTCGTTTGCCCCCCCTATATAATACCCCACTTCCCTTTTCCCCTCCCTTTCTCTTCTTCCCTTACGAACATCTCCTTCTCCTTCGGAATCAAGAGAGCGTTCAATAAAACTCCAATCTCATTTATTGCGCATAACACAACCCCCAGAAGAACCCCCACCCCCACCCCCACCCCCACCCCCACCACACCACAGTCAAAATCCGAGTGATACTCATGACATACATAAACCCCACCAACCAAAATTCACAAAAGCTCACCCGGTGTAGGGCATGGACTATCATAGGGTAGTTTGGCGGTCACACAGACAATTTTCTCCCACTGTGACTAGCCTACTTTGTATCGAGCTCAGCGTGCATCCTTCTCTCTTCCATAGCGAGACAACAACAGCAACAACAACGGATGGACATCAACACCCAGGCAATCAATCAATAGACATCGTTTCCTTTCTATTCCAATTGGGCTGATCTCTCTCTCTCTCTCATTCTATCCTTATTCCGTCAACTAGTAACGAACAACCGCCCCAAGGAAAACAAGCCAATCAACAACTTTTCCTTGCCTTCGTTCAAGGTTCACTCTTTTCTTCTTTTGTCTTTAGCCTATCGGTTAGGTTAGTCGGTTCGTCTGAAGGTCAATTCAATTTCTCTCTATCTTCCAGAATATCGAGCAGGTCACAGACGCACATCACCACCTAAAGGCCAGCCCGGACCGAACGCCATCCAAGAAGGGAAGCTGTCTTTTTCTCCCATACCGGGAAGCTCCAATAATTGTGCCAAGAGCTCTACGTACGCCGCCGGAACTGCCTCTCATGGTAATTTTGGACTACCCCCCCCCCCCCCCTTCTTCCCCAAGACCGCGCAGCCCGCCCGCCCCCCCGCCACCATATCCCCCCTCCCCCCCGCTCCTTTTCCAGAATGTGGGGAGTTTTCGACCCCATAGCACATTATTCAACTACCATCACTATCCAAGCCTCTACGGTACTTACTTACTAGCTCATCCCCCAACCGGTCCTAGATATAAACAAATAAAAAGTAACCAGGGATATCTTCTCGCACAGGACAGGGATTATCTCGCCGGCCAACTACCCTTGGCACTTTTAAAAGTACGTACTCTACCGGAAGGTGATATAACTTCCCTATCTATCTCGGGCTACAGCTTGCTTGCCACCACCTCAAGGCAAAGAACCAGCCCATTCCTGACCAAGCCTTAGGCAACACCCTACGGTATTAATCGGAGGAAATTGGGGGGCTAGATGACATGAGATGGTCTTGCTTAAAAGGGGGGGGGGTCGAAAGTCGGCCTGCGTGATATACTAGTATGATCTGACGCTCGGGAGGGAGGCGACGGGGATTGGTCAACATATTATTATATATATATGTTTCCGGAAATGATTGACAATACACACACGGACACGGATACACAGGGTGTTACACCGCAAGGAACAACTGCCCAAACGCTCTTTTTTATATTTTTATTTTATCCCCACCACGGCCAGGCTGGTACTCGTCCCAGGCCATAAGTACCCGAAAACAGGGATTAAAGAAATGTACGGCAAAACATCTGTGCGTATCTGTGCCCCTATACAAATGATCTTTCTTCATTTTCGGGTACTTATGGCCTGGGACAAGTATGACAAAAGGAAACCACACCTTTTTCCGGGGGTTAGGGTGCGACTATGACGGGGGGAGTATAGTGTGATATGAGACTAGTATGCGGAGGGCCATCCCAGAGGTAGAGAAAAGCCCTGTTTGACTAAGACCCTCGCCTACAACGTACTTGTAATATCGGGCATCACTCCCCCATATTGTGCGTGACAAGCGAATTCACCCGACCGCAATGCCGTGTTTTACAGTATAATACCTTGCCATCACCATCATCACCATCAATTCCCGAATTACAATACCCATGTAATTTTTGTTGCCTTCGGGAAGGTTGGTTGGCGCTTACGGATTGTTATGATACTGCGCTGGGCAATGCGGGTGCGCGGTGGGGGGGGCTTCGGGGTTATTTATTTATTAACTGCCAGGACTGTTGTTCTAGTAACTTAGGTAGGGTAAATTGTGTTCTGTAGAGCAGAGTACCAGTACTGTTTCTGGAAGTACCGGTACATGATACGGTATCCTACTCTTGCTAGCCACCCATCTCCGGTAACAAACAAAACAAAAATAAACAAACAGGAAGCAAGCACCCTTACCCGGCCCCACCACTTCAGAACCTCACATCACAGCTTCTCACTCCCCCACTCTCGTGAGGATAATACAAGTTCACGCGACAAAAAAGTGCAAAAATAAATCCACTCAACATTCCAGAAAAACTTTGTAGCACAAATTCCTTCGAGGACAGGGGAAGAGTGCATCGCCGCGATCATCTCAGGCATGGCAATAATCTAAGACAATCAAAGAGAATGAGAAGCATACAGTGGTAGGACAGACCAGGGGCGGCACCACCCCAAACTCGTACAGACCAGATCACGATCCAGATTACCGACGTGCCAAGTCGACTGAGCAAAAAAGAAAGGAAAAGCACAGCTCAATTATGGTGTCGTAATAAACACAAAAAGTGCACATGTAGAAATGGTTTTTTCAGCAGGGCTTATTTTTACCCACCCCACAAAACCCTTCACAATCCAACTCAACTCACGACCTTCAAGACCAAGAATCTATAACGGAAAAATAAGGAGAAAAGGGAGAACCCAAATAATTCACAACTAAAAATTACACGAAAACGCGCGAAACCAACACCCCTTATGTAATAAGTTATAACCACACCACGTTTGCTAGTACCATGCCAACCAAACCAGAGAATTGAAAGCCACTTCATCCCATTTGAATGTTTTTTCCCAGCAAAAGCGAGAGCGAGACAGCAGATAAGTCATCCATCATCAAAGCGGTCGATGGAACGCTAGCTGCTTACAACAAGAAAGCGACGACAGCAGCACCGACGGCCAAGATAGAGAAGCTCTGAATGGAAGCGGAACCAGTATAGGTTGGTGGAGTAGATGCGACTGGGACGGAAGTGTTCTTGGCTGTGGGGTAGGGAACACCAGTTCCAGAAGGAACATATGGCATACCAGTTCCTGGGATGTAGGTAGGGACCGGCTTGTTGGTCATGGTAGGAGAGGGGCACTGGATATCACAATTAGCTAACTAATCCATTGAAAAGAATTTAACCACGAAGACTAACCTGAGTGCCATAGCAGACCGGAGTGACGGCGGGGGGAGGGCAGTTAGGTCCACCAGGGCAGGCAGGCTTGCTGGCGGAAGGAACAGGGTGGAGGAAAGTGGTGTTGTGATGAACAGGGACACTGTAACCAGAGCTGGGAACCGGGGGAGTAGGGGGGCACTAATCCAATCCATATTAGAAAATCACTCCAAAATTCACATCAATTGGATTAAAAACATACGTGAGGAGACCCCGGGCAGACAGGAGTCACAACGGGAGGGGGAGGATAGGGAGAGGCAGTGCTGACAACCGGGGCACTTGTAGGCTTCCCAGGGCAGTTGGTCTTCTCAGGTGCACAAGAAGTGATAGTGACGACCTCAGTCTGGTAGACAACATTGCCCGGCATAGCCATGGCAGTGACACCGAAGACAGCGGCGGAAAGGGCGATAGTAGAGAAACGCATTTTGATTGTTTGTGTTGTGAAAAAAGGTAGAGTTCTTGAAGGGAGATAAAAGGTGGGAAGGGTAGAAATTAAGATAAAAGAGTTTTTTAAAAAAGAGTGTGGGGGGGTTTGCTAAAAGAGCGACTAGTAAAGCGGGTTGGACGCGGTAGACTGTGAGTGGTGAAGAGGGAAGGAGAAAGAGGAAGACTGGAAGGGGGACTCAGGGCCATCCTTATAGGCATTGAGAGTGGGGATCGGGATAGGGGGCAAGGGGTCCAAGATTGGATTAGCCCGAGAGAGGAAAAAGAGAAGGGGAGATGAGAGAGAGAGATGGAGAGAAAGGGTTTCTCTTCTCACTTCTCTCCTCCTCACAATCTCGGGCCACAATCCACAAACTGCAAAGCCAATCACCCTCAATTTCCCATCCCTGCACAAAATCCCAGTATTCAGCACACACACCCAGTCCAATTCATTAAATTATTCTTCATCCCATCACCACTCCGGGTAACAAAAAAAAAACCGTTTAGCCATTTTTTCTTGCCGAAGCCAAATCTGCACTCCAAACAAGTAACAATCAGCAAAAAGTGTGAAAGAAAAAAACAAATCACAACGGCAACCGTGCTGTACCTGATCGCCCCCCCTCCAAGACCTTCCCAATCCAACTAAATGAGAGCGCATATCCACGCCAAGTAATTTAACTCCACCAACCGGGCTGAGGGCAAAGGCACGGAGTCGTCCGCTGTGTTTCACCAACAGGCAGGATAGGAAAATCACGGACGACGCAGGAAGAGTGGAAAAAGAGAAGGAATGGAAGGGGACCCTTCTGGGCGATCCCAATTTCCGCTTTCTGCTGCTAAGTGTATAGTGTATAGTACGGGCGGCGAGGGGGGGGGGCGGTCAATTCGCCAACGTGCATACGGTCGCCTATCCCATCATGCATTTGCACAGGAACTTCATACTGGTACCTGCCTGATAGACACATACATACAGTTGCCTCTACAAGTACCAGTACCAGTACATGTAACAGGCAAGCTTGAGCAAACCAATGGTTACTGTTGCGATGATGGTGAAGATGTACCACTGCACTCAGCAACGCCAGTAACAGGAGAACTTCCCGCACAACTTCTGTTCATACTTATGCTGTGCAATTTCACACCCATCCATCCAAACCAGGAGATCATCAAAGACCACCATACCCTATCTTTCGTATCTCCCTTACGCTCCTTCCCTCTCTCCGTGGCCCTGCAAGTCAATTCACCAAGCCAACGCAAACCTAAACATAGATCCCCCCATTTCGCAACACACGCACGCACTTCCCGTCCCTCCCCCCCCCCTCCATAATGAAAGGAGGATCCATCAAACTCTCCCGCAGCCATCGGGGCAAGGGCCAGACCTCCTTTCCTTTCCTTTCCTTTTTTTTTCTCTTTCCCCATCCGTTTTTGTGCCCTTTTTTACCATTAGGAAGCACTTGTAAGTGTATGAATAGGACACAGTGCGCCATGCCATGCGGTATCACTCGAAAACCTTATTGGGCGGGTATGTAGGGTACTCTAGCACTGTGCTTTCGAAAGGTTGATGCTGCGTACGGAACGATACGGTGCTTTGGTGTAAGCAATGGATGGACGGGGTGTGAACTGGCACTCCAGGGACCCGGTGCTTGTAGCGCAGCGTGTTGTGGAGGGTGGTTTATTCCTACGAAGGGGCTTGAAGTGAGCGAGTGAGCGATAAGGTAGATGTAGCCACCACCCCTATTCTTGTGGGTGAACCACCGCCGAGTACGGCACAGCATCGCGGGTTGGATTTTGTGGGGAGGACTTTGCCGGGCGAGACAGATAGCTAGACAGAGGGATAGAGGACGAGATCGTGCTATGCCCTCGAGTTTAAAGACGGAGAAGAGATGATACCCACTAAAGTACTGTACAATCCGAGCAAAAGGAGAAGATCATATCTATAGTGTACTGCAAGGAGAGATAGGGAAAAGGAAAAGCCCAAAGAAAGAAGGAAAGAGCAATAAACCTAAGAAAAAAGATACAATATCATAAAACAAACCCAAATCGAGTGAACTTTTGTGTAAACCTTTCTTCCCTTCCCCCCTTTTGTCACCGCCAACAATGTCCCAACAGTCCTTATCCAACCTCCCGTCGTACTAAAGATAAAATAAGGAAAAGCCTATATACTGTACCCGCACACAAGGAAAAACAGGAGAGCTGGAATATCGCCGAGAACGAAATCCAGGTAGGAATGAAGAAAGCAAGCGGTGGACGGAAAAGGAGGAGATTAATGGATCCATAGTGAGAAGAAAAGACTTTACCGGGGGAATACAAAACCTATACTTAATATGACAAACTTTCACCTTCTACTACAATCCCTCTAACATGACCTTCAACAACTACCTGCAGGCGGGATTTGTGCCTGCTTTTCTATTTCTTGGGCCCGGGACCAGCAGCACCCCCGCGCCTTTTGGGGTTAGCTCTTGTAGGCTTCTTCTTCTTCGGAGCCGCTGGTTCGCTGCTCCCCTCGATGAATTTAATGAGTTCGTCGATACTCCTAGAGTCCATTCTTCCCAACCCAGACGCAGAGGTCGTTGATTCAGCTACTCCGTGTGGAGTGACAGATCCTTGACCAACCTGGGGCTGCGGGCGGGTCGACATAGTTACGTGCGGCGTCATTGAGAATCCCCGTTTCTTACGCTCCTGGATGTCCTTTGCCTGCTTCGCCAGGAGCACTGCGTTCTGAGTGAGCTGATCGAGCCAGCTCTCAGCTTCTTTAGTATTGCGGTCGTTCGGTCCAAGCTTCGCATGGAAGACGTTGTAGGCATCGCGCATCCTATTGACAGCTCCCTTGGAATCGTGGTCGAGGGCAAGTGCCTGCGCAAGCTGAAAATACAACGTGGCCGTATGCGGGGATTGTTTCCCGAAGATAGATTCGCAAACGGCCAAGGATGCCTCGAACCACTTGCGGGAGTCGGTGTAATGCTTCAATGCCTGGAGCATTACTGCAACGTTGTTCATTGTCGTGACCGAATCGGGGTGTGCCTGGCCGTATATAATTCTCCAGAAACCGAGTGCATGCTTGATGTAGGCCAGCGCAGTCTTGGTACTTCCGTTCGCGTGCTCGAAGAGTCCCAAGTTGAGGTAATTGAGCAGCGTCTCGGCAGAATCAATTCCCAATGTCCTCTCTGATACAATCACCGCTTTTCTGGCTAATTCTACAGCAGCTGTCTTCTCCTCTAGTTGGTAATACAGCATGGAAAGTGTGTTGTAAACACGGGCTACTTCGGGATGCAACACCCCGTAGATTTGCTCGTGCAACGAAAGCGATTCGAGAAGGAGTTCTTGGCCCATTTCCTTGTGGTCCTGAATGAGCGACATGCGGCCGGCCTCGAGAGCCTCCTCAGCCAACAGACTCTGCGGCATTATCGCGTTAGTAACCAACTAGTTAATCAGGGTAAAACCACTAAAATCAATCAGAGAGTACCTTAGAGGATGAATCCTTGACAATTGGTACAACGTTCATGATATCCTCGGGATCGAAGGTTGTCGAGGGAACTTTGGGAACAGGCGCCTCATGTATCGATGCCACGGGCGACTTCTTCTTACTGCTTGACTTGCCCTTTGAATTTCCATTAGTGGATGGTGGTGCCTCACTATTGATCTTTGCAGCCTCTGATGTGGGTTTGGGGGCGTCAAATTCATAATTCTTGATCTTCAATTGGAGACCAAATTTGAGAGCAATCTCCCGAAGCATTTGAAGGTGTTTGATGCCACTGATCCAATCTTCTTGAAGACTGTACCGATACCTCTTGCTAACTTCCTTCTCAATGCTCACCCGGAGACCCTCGATAGTCAATTTCTCGAAGCCAAAGTCGGCATCGTGATACAGCTTCCAGAGACCTGCGTCTGGGATAACCTTTGGGTTGGGGTTGTGCCTAGCTCCCAGAAAGCAGTTAAGGAAATGCGAAACACAGAAAGGGACCAAGGGGCCGGGGAGACCACGGAGCATGGCATTCAAAATATGCTTGCAGGCCCTGGAGACCATCTCTTGTATGGCGAGGGTTTTAATGGAGCCTAACTTGGTCCCTTCCTCATCCGCTGAAGAGGCGATAATTCCGAGATAGCGAACATTGATGCCCCGCTTGTGCATGAGACGGGAAAGGGAATGGCCGTCCATGGGTGATCCGACCTCGCCTTCAGCCAAATCGGAAATCTGACAATGCACGTTAGCTGAGTATGAGTTTTCGGCTAGACTAGGGGAAATTTTACTAATCTTGGTATTGCCATTGTTAACAGGAAATTGCAAGCATCTCTGACATCTTTCTCGTCTTTCTCCATTTGGGCCTTTTCCTCCTCCGTTTCTGGCCGTTGGCCGGAGAGGACATCAGGATTGAGTGAGAATTCAAAGCCAGAAATGTCAATACTGTTATCCGGTTCCTGGGGCTGCTTTTCTCAAGTGTCAGTATCAACTCTGTTTTACCGGTTTTCGTGGAAACAACCTTCTCAGAATCTTCACTCCCGGCCTCGCCCTCGCCCTCCCCCCCGGCATCGGCCTTCACTTCACCAGCGTTCTTTTGCTCCTCCTCCTTGGCCACTTTTCGCTTCTCTATTTCGGCGGTAACGTACTCCCGCATCTTAGATTTCCAAAAACTTTCCACAAGTTCTGGCCTAAGGACGGCCATCCTATGAGGATATCCTTTCTCCGCCTCCTCGCCCTCAACCCCCTTCCAATGTTTCTCTAAAAAGTCCACATCCAGAGGTGTAGTTCTGTACAGGTCCAAAACGTACTTCCTCCCGTCAGTTCCAAGTAAACCTTTAGTTTCGACAGAGGCTACAAGCTCATATTTCTTTCCCTCTTTGTCCCAGACATTATGCTTCTTAACCCTCATAGCCCGACTCATCTTCTCAAAGAGTGGAACAAATGATTCAGTATTAGCAACAACGTCCTTACCTTCGACACCACCATAATCAATCTGGCTTTGGCCTTCCTCTCTTGGCCTGAAGATTCCCGGCACGATACTCTGGGCCACCAACCTCCTTCCAAAGTAGTCTACAACGACAGTTCCAGGTGTGGACAGGCCCGGAATATCTAATCCGTTAACATACTTGACTCCCATAACATCCTTTCCAGTAGCCACCCGAGCAGCCTCGTCACCACCCTCGCTAGCAAATGTTCCGACACCATCTGCACCATATGAGAAGAAAATGTTGTTATAAACGTAAATCTGCGCATCTCTCCCTTCAGTAGGGTTTAGCGGAGCTACTTCGCCCTTAGCAATCAGAACAACTCCGCGAACAGCAGCGTCTGTGTAATCGGCGAACAACTTTGATAGCAGTCTCTCGCGGAACACGCGCTCCTGTACCGTCTCCCTCGGAAGTTCCCGGGTAGACTGAAACTCCTCATTGAAGTCACGGAGAGAATCGACATTCTCAGTTCCAGCGATCAAGTAGGTTTCTTGAGGGCGGGCAACGTCAGGCTGGTGACTGTAGTATTTGGTATCTGGTCCCGGAACCAGCCATGGGGCTGCTGGAATAGCATTTGTGGGCGCAAAGGTGACCAAAGCTTCTTTCTTGGCATTCCATTCTTGCAATGCATGGAATTCCTTATTGAAGGATTGGGAAATCAACCCCAAGAGAGTGATTAACGAGTGCGCAGAGAAATCCTTGGGAGCGGGTTTGAGCGCAGGATCAAACTTGTTACTGCTAGACCGGTTGACGTAAAACCCAGATACGTGTGAAGTGATATGGAATTGTTCTCCCTCAAGTGTAGTAACCTGAATGTAAATCAAGTGTCCTTTCTGGCGGAGGTGGTGCGGTGGGGGGTTCCAGGGAGATAACGCGATGCTTTTGACACACTTTGGTGCTTGAGCATCCGGAATTTTTGGAAGAAATTGATCCAGAGAAGCCGGTGCATCAAAGTCGAAATTAGCCATAGGTTGAAGGCTCTCAGTGTTTGACTTTGAATAATTTCCCTCCTCGGCCTCGATTCCGTCAAATAAACATAGACCGGCATTGATCCCATTGACAAGATCTATACGGAGCCCAGCAGCACCAATCAACTCCCGTACTCGTAATAAATGCAATCTAGCCTCCTTCTCTGTGTATGGGTCCTCCACTAGAATCAAATCAGAGTCGGGCGTGATTCCTGGAACGTCCGATAGCTCAACGAAGTCGCTAATCCGAGTGCCGTTGTGCGCAAGGTGAAAGCACGTGTATTGGAAGGTGTCTGGTAACTCAATTACTGACTGACGGATGTCCTGGACTTGTTCCGAAGCCGATACCTACACGGGAGATCTTAGTTAGAAATAAGGAAGAGGATGAGAAGACAAAAGCAAAAAGCAGGAAATTCTAATGATATTTATCGCAATTTGTCTATGCTTTACGACGTACCATTATTTGCATGCTGTGTGGATGGTGAGGGAGCTTGACGGTCAGTTGGAAAACTAATGAACCCGGAGAATTAGTCCATTGAATTGTCTTAGTCCATTGCGGCGATGCCATTTCGATAGGAAAAAAAACAAAAAACACCCCGCCATAGCAATCTACCCCGCGTATTTCACATCTAGGTTGGCAACTTACGATCATGAAGCTGAGGGACAGCAGCCTCGTCCTGAGAAATCACCTCCTTTCCATCTCCTTCGGTGGTAGGTTGAGACGTAAGTTTGTTAGGGCCTATTGGTGAACGGTGTTCCCTCGTTAGTTTAAAAGTTTCCTGGGTAGAAACAACCCCCGGGCTCCCCTTCCCCGCAAATAGGGACTCCATTGGAAGCGAGAAATTAGAAGTTGAGCGATTGAGTGAAAAGATATACTCACTCGCATTGAGAGCCTCACCTCCAGTACGGATCTCCTCAGGTGTGTTTATCATAGTGAATGAGGGTGGGACGAAGAAAAACGTTGAATACTGAAATAAAAATCACAGGTCCAGGCTCCGCGGTCCTTTCGGCACGAAGTCACAGGGTGTTACGAACCGTTCTCTTTTCCGACTCAAAGGAGGACCCAAAAAGAAGGAGAAGAGAAAAAGCAGGATGAAAAGGGAACAGGAGTAGAAGTGTAAAAATTTTCTTTTTCCTCGAAAGGTTGGTGAGGAAGGGAAAGAAGTGAGAGGGATGGTTTTTCGTTTGAAGAAAAAAAGTGTTGGAATATTATATATTTTGTGCCGACTCCAATGTCAGTGTGCTTTAGTGCTGGCGCTACTGTTTTTTTCTCTCCTAGTCTTCCTCCCAAGAGTCCTCATGCGCCCACAAAAAAACCAGGGCGAAAACGGACCGGCGGAACTTTCAACCCTTCGCACAAACCTTTTCTGGCGGCCTTCGGTAAATCCTTTTTGTGGTGTGCAAGGGAAAACGGTAGGCGTGTGGTATGGTAGGATCACGAAAATTAGAAAGAGAAAACGCTCAACGAATCACGGGCGACAATTTTCTGTGTACAAGCAGTGCACTGTACTCGTACTGTACTGTAACTGTATGATAAGCATTAGCATAGTGATCGGGATGCGTGTGGGAGGGACAAGGTAATAACCAAACATTTCCGGCTCCATAGACTATTGGAGTAGATATCATCTACCGTCCCCGTCAAACGTTTGAATCTCCATTGCCACGCCGTTCACCGCTGTTGATGCCGCCCGGGAGTCTCAACTCGCCGGGGTTTTCATTCCCCCAAAATGCACTGTTTGCCAAGCATGTATGATTGCCGGTATTGAATTTCCGCCGAATTTTATTCCGAGTCCCGGGCCTCTACGATATATGAACGGGACATCCACCATTTCCATCGCAACATGTGTTTCTTCCCTTGTATTCTCCTCTCCATTGGGCGTTAAGAGTTTTTCGGCGCCAAACATATGGTTCGTGCCATTCAGAACATGCACCAGGCTGAAAACAAAGTGTTACATGTGGCTGTGCATATTTGAAGGCCAAGCCTTGTTTTGAGAGTAAGTTTGGGGCGAAGAGTTGTGATAATAATATGAAACTAATATATTATAACTATGATAATTGTAATTGCACTGAGGTTAACTGTGTAATATGTAGATTATAGGTTTTTTTCAAAATATTTAGTATAATGAAATATGATTTCTATAGGCCAGAAACCTACTTCCTAAACACCAAATTCAGGATTGATAAGTACTTACACTGTGGCTGATGCAATATATTTATCCCTTTCCCACCAAAAGCTCAAGTTTTCAAGTTTGCAGGGCTTCCCAAACAATCCCATAATCAGAAGAAAAAACCTCACAGTTATTCTTTATTGTCTTCTCTTCAGTTCTGAGGTTTTATTTTTCACAAAATGCCCCTAGTTGTGAAGCCTGGTTAATTTAAAAATTGTGAAATTTCTGGTAAGGGGTTTGAATGGCATGCACTATATCATTTGCAACGAGTTTTCGATAATGTAAATTATCATTTGCTTGTTAATTCCATTTTTGAGGATCTTTGAAGTTTCTTCCCAGACAATGCTTTGAGGTACCTGTTATCGATTTTTCCTACATGTATATGAACAAAATGCAGATGTAGTAGTCAAAAATATATATTCCATTTCCATGGCAATGCCAAAATGAATCAATTCAAAAAAAAAAGAAACAAAAGAAGCAAAACTCCAGCCACCAGTTTGTATTACGAAATGAGGACAGCATGGTATATATGTGCTGATAAGAAAGGAAGAGTAAGAGGAGGAAATAATAAGTAAGAGGTAAGAAAATAATATATGTCAATAAGGAAGCCCTAAATGGAATGCACTTTTCTGAGTACGTGAGTGGATAGTTGTGAATTGTCTACAAGCTATTCAGAATGACTGTAGCTATGGATTGTAGCTTGCTACTGATGCTATATGTACAGGTGGCCTGGGAAGGACTGTCTAACAAATGTCATGTCAAAGGATAATAGTGGGTATAGAATTTGTCATGAGTTTGTGGGAATTATGGTTTTGGAAGACTAGAAGTAGACTCACTTTTCACATAAAATCTGTGACAATTTTGAGGGTAGCGGCAACAGTAATGCTTGTGATTTGTCTTAGCACTATAGGTTAAAGATGTCAAATCATTATTCTAGCATGTTAAAAATAGAGTTTTAAAACATGGATTAAGATGAATAAAGAGTAATTAAAATAAAGCTTGCAGTTTCACTCACAAGAGGGTCCACAGGAAGGAAGATAACAATAATATAGACTATGGAAGAAAAGAAAGCATTTAAGAAACATGAAGTTGAGATTCAAAAATGCGCCTGTGTGAAGAATAACCAGTAAAAACATGTTATGCCAAGACAAATTACAAGCATTACGATTGTCGTTACCCCCAAAATTGTCACGGATTTTATGTGAAAAGTTGGTCTACGTCTAGTCTTCCGGAACCATACCCACCTCAAGAATCATCCTCTCCTTCCTCTTTCACCTTTTCGCCAGGAGTAGCATCGAAGTGTACGGATTTCTCGATATTGCCCTTGTAGCCTTTAACTGTCATGTTGTATTTTCCGCCATCCCAAAGGTCCTACTCACTGAGTTAGCTTTTACTGTAAACTGATATTTGTGGAGAAGTTTTCAACATATTTACCTTGATGGTCAATTCTTTTGTTCTACCCAAGCTCTCAATGTCGCTAATTCTGACAAGAGTCTCTTTCAATTTCCGAGCAAAGCCGGGTTCTCCACAAACTTCCCGGAAAGCATTCTGCATGGGCACCGAATCGGCTCTAACACGTGCCTTGGAGTCAATGGTGAAAATATTCATGTGGTCAAACTCCTGAATGAATTCTACCCGGGTCATGATCTGTCGGGCCCTGTGGAGTGGCACTTCAGGTAACTCGTGGCCAACCTCGGGGTTGTAATGACCGCGTTCACCGGCATCTTTTTTCTCCATGTCTACCAAATGCTTGACGAGAACCATGGCGGATGATGCATACTTCTGTTGGTTCATGACATCGTCGTCCATTTCAGAACCAAGAAGACCGCATTGGTTCTAGTACAGAAATCAGATCAATAATGGCCAACGTGACAGCAGTAAAATGGTGACCAAACCAATAGCCAAGTTTTCTCAATTTCGCAGATCTCCTTGCATTTGGCTACCATATCATCTTCCCGTGCAACTTTTTCCAAGAAGGCGAGTCTTCCGCCCACCAGCTCATATACTCGTTCCAAGACGTCCATGTTTGCCGTTTCATGCTTGTATCTCGCTCGGTAATTTTTCAGCGCTGTGATGGCCTTTTCCTTGGAGAGGTCCCCAACAGATATGAGCTCCATTCTTGACCCGTTTTGCTTCAGACGCTCGTAAACCCTATCCCATTATATTGGCCCTGCCGTGGAATAAACCGAGTAATTAGGGGAAACGCACCAGTAGTCATCACTGTTGAAAAGCATAGTAACCAATCCGTTAGCAGCCCAAGATTCCGCCTTCTGTTGCAGTAATTCCAGTAGATCTTTCCCATCTTCGTCATCGCGCAATAAATGCATGCTGTTGACAATCATGATGAGAGGTTTACCAGTTGCCTTTCTGCGTTCTAGCGCCACCTTTTCGAGTTTGTTTAGTGCGCGCTCGATATCAAGGAGGGCTGTTGTGTCACGAGGTCCACGGATAGAAAACAGAGAGCCGATATAATCTTCATGCTATTATGGATCTCAGTATCAAAGTAGTGGGTTTTGTGGATAGGGTGATGGTACAAACTCAAAATCAAGAGCTTTGCCAAGTCGGATTCGGAAGATTTCGGGGTCTGCGTGGGCCTGCATCACAGAGCAAGCTTCGGCTTTGAGTTTATGCATCGCGCTTGGAAGATGTTAGCTGAGCGTCTACGAAACCGGATTGGAGATCATGTACTTACGCAAGTAACATTGATGTTTTTCCGGTTCCCTTTTGAAGAATTCAGCGCCGGGCATCACAAGTTCCATTCATGCAGGGGTTATCACCTTTTCTCCAATGAGTAGATAATAGTGCCCTTGCTCCTCTCCACTTACAATCCTATCGACCCTGTCTTGCGCCTCTAACATTACCCTAGAAGCACAAATATTAGTCCCTGCAGGTGCTACGGATCTCAGAACCTTAATTATAAACAATGAGCAAGTAGGGACCAAGTGTCAACTTGGGGTAAATATCCCTAAACGGGACATCGAAGAGCATTATGCAAGAAACTCCAAAAGGCTTCAAATTGCAGAAACGCTTGAAAGAGGATTGGGTTACGGGAGAAAGTGAGTGGGGTGTTTTGCGGAAGAGTCGAAAGGCTCGGGGTACCATGGCTCTTCAATATCACTGTGGCCAGCCGTAGCTATGTTCAATGCTGGATCTCCTTGTTTGAATGCATTATCGATTTTCTGTAAGACGAGTCTTTTGTAGTACTTGTGATAAGTGTATCCGGCTAATCTAGAGGTAAAATTCCAGAATATCAGTTATCGGGATCACTATAACGGTCGGCATTAGAGACTGTTCCCATACCCTAATATAGCGAGGGATGCCCCAGTTGTGGCAGCAGATTCAAATATTTTCCACGCAGTCCCTTTCAATTTGTGTTTTTTATCCTCTCCTTTAGGAGGAGGTTTCCCTCCTCCTCCCCCACTACCCCCTCCATTGCCATTGTCGGATGATCCGTGGAACATCGCACTCGAGCGGATCCCCCCCCCAGTCTGGTTACCCCCCGGCGCCGCCATATCCTCGACGTATCCCCATTTCTGTGTGGCCGGCTGTGGCTGCAAGTCACTACTGGGACCAAATTGATAGTCGTTGCCACCCCCAACACTGCGATGATCTGGATTCCAGCGCTTTTGTTGCCAGATACACGAGGACAACAACCCATGCTGCGAGCTCTTAGTGCGAAAAAGTAAGGAGCGACAACTCTGCTGGAAAGAACGGGGTATAATCGCCGCCATGCTCGGGGAGCAACGGAAAATAGCAAAACCAACAGGAAAGAGTTCCTGATTAATGAGAAGATGTGAATTGATGATTTTTTGCTCCTCCCTCCGTTTCTCTTGAGTCGAGTTGGTTGGAGGGGGGGGTGTTGAAACACGGGGGTGGAGGTCGTCAAAAGGGTCCACCCAGAGAATGGGGTCCAAATTCTAAATTGAAGGGGCTCTGATAAAACTTGCGCTCGGACCCTGGATCGGCACCAAGGGTCGGAAGGGCAAAAAGACTTGGATAGCCCCTCCCCTAGGCCGAGAATAATTACAAGTATGGCGACAATGGCGTCCCATGCCGGGAGACTTTTTTTCTTTTTCTTTTGTGGGAAGATGTCCTATGGAATCGAGAGATTGTTGAGAAGAGGGGAAAAATCACCAGAAATGCAGATACACACAGAGACTAAAATCACGGCAAAAGATGTCATGACGAGATCTTGTGAGTACCTGCAGTCCTCTGGCAAATAATTCCTATCAAATCGGTGGATATCAAAAAGGATATCAAAAACAATTACCCGGTGGGGGGAAGCCATTTTTAACCCCCACATCTATAAGTTTTCCATTAAAAATTATAGGCGGAATGCGAGTATTATATTATTATCATAAAAGTCTAGAATGAGTTTTGACATAGTATCACCCTAAAAGCTCCTATAATCCAGGTTACAGTGGTGAAATCTGACAAGAACATGGTGTGTGCTTATTATTTTCAGCTTGCTCTCTCCTCTTCTTTCTTGCTAGGTCTAGGAAATGTTAAGGTGCAGCCCTCAAGGCGCTCCCTTAGAAAGACATAACCTAGAACACAAAACGGTAGACTAATAAACTAAGGCCCTATTCGGCATGTCACTTTTATATGATAGCATAAAAATGACTTTTAAGGTATGATATGATAGATGCTCGGGTTCTGGCGCTACCAACCCCACTGAATCTCTTTTCTCCATCAACAGGCTAGTTCTTTTAGAACACCAAGCAATGTTCAAGTTCAAGTTCACACACACAGCTGAACATCCCTATACTTCCTTGGTGGAGAATAGCCTGTTCCAGGCCAAGAGCGATCCCTCGTATGCCCCAGTTCAGGAATCTCAAGTTCTGCTTGACCCTCTCGCCCGTGTACAAGCAGACAAAAAGACCAACAGCTATACATACCCTGCCCAGATCCAGAAGAAGCGGCCGATAAGGCTGGTGTGAAGCGGGTTCAAGTATCGATCAGCTACAGCGATGCGTAGGCAATTGCGGTCGCAGTTTCGAGTTTCTAAGTGCATGGGTTTTCTTGTTTCTTGTTTTTTTCATTTTGTCTTGCTATTACCTTTTCTAATTATCACGCTTTATGAATACCGATGTATGTAATGATTCTCTTGTACGGGATGCATGGTAAACTTGTCAATAGGTATTTACCGGAGATGTTAAAATAGAGCTCTTTTATCATAGATGTTTTCTCGCTAAAACCAAAAGCTTATCTAATGCCGAAGTGCAGGAAGCCCAAGGGATAATAATAAAATTGTTATGAAAATGCCTGGGCACTTGTCTGTGGCGAACAGCCACCGATGATAGCAAGTCAAATCTTTAGTTGCTTGTCTATGTGATGCGTGACAATTGAGATACCGGTACTTGCCAGCAGTTCAAAAGACTGATTCTACTCGAGTAGTCTTCAGCCGATAGGAAAGGGCCTTTCAAGAGTACTTGTACTTGTTTCGTTTCTGTACACCACCCAAAGGAAGAAGGAGTGACAAATTTTGTTGTGCTATGGCAAGGGTTACCGCCCTTACTCGCAATGTCGAAACGTTTTTAAAAAAGACTGCTATCATACTGCATACCATCAAAATTTGTCCTTTTTGCTTTGATTTGGGCGGTATGCAATAATAGTCTTTTTTAAAACGCTCCCACATTGCGAGTATGATACTTGTACTGGTCAACGTTTGTTACACAAGACCGGAGAAAAATTATGCCTCCGGCCTCAGGTGCATAGCACGGCCACACCTCGGCTCATGCAGCCTTCGTAAGCCACATGTTGATCATTTGCAAAAACTTGTGCCACACCCCTGACGTAACGTCGCGCCACCTCATCCTGTCCCTGGCCTCGAACCTCCTGCCATAGACTCTTTCAACCTCCTTTTCAACAACTTTCTCCACAAACTCTTACAACGGAACAGAGCAAAAAAGAGGGGAAAAAAATCAGACACGCCCTACATTTGATGCTCTACCAATGGCCTCACAAAAACCGTCTACTTACGAAGCCGAAAACCCCGACGAGGACAGCATTCCCCAACCTCCATCCCGATCATCGACTTCGCCAAGTCCTAGCTTGGTATTTTCACCAACAGAGATTCTCATAGCATCTATATACCCTTTAACTCTCATAGCTGGTTCAGCTTTCTCGGTATTCTCGCCTTCACCAGCATCCACCCACTCCTTCTTCTCGCACAAACGCAACCCCTTCAACGTTTTCTTCGTCAAGTACGGATGGCTATGGACTACTCTAGTCTTTCTAATACACACCAACCGTCTTCGATCCTCGTCAAAAGTTAAAGCGCTGTTACGATATGCCCTTGCAACTGTCTGGTGGATTTCGGTTACCCAGTGGTTTTTTGGGCCGCCGATAATGGATTGGACATTTATGGCCACGGGAGGCGAATGTCAGCTGGTTGGCACCGACCCCATGCGTGCAAAGGAAGAGATGGGCACTGTTCAAATGGTTATTACCAGTGCCGCCTGTAAGGTTGCGGGTGGGAAGTGGAGCGGCGGTCACGATCTTAGTGGCCACGTGTTTCTACTTACTCACGCTAGCTTGTTTTTGTGGAGCGAGCTTCTGCCCATCTTGAGCCTTTCGGGGGCTGTTGGGCGGGAAAGTGTAGGGGTCTTGGTACTTCTAGGATTGTGGTGGTGGATGTTACTAATGACGGGCGTATACTTCCATACATGGCCAGAGAAGGTTAGTTGCCCTTTTATTACTAGTATTTGGAGTGTCTTTACGGGTTCTATACGGGTGCTAATGATGTCTTGGCCATTAGGTAACTGGCTGGATCGCCGCGATAGCCCAATGGGCGGTGTTATATGCGTGGGCACTGAGGTCGTACCCCACCGCCCGGAGCATCTTTGGAGTTCCAGGTATCTGATTTTGTTTGCATGCTATCGTTTCAGGGTTTCACTGTTGATGGTGGTTGCAGAAGAATAGACGAGCGCTTTTTAGTTATTAATGCGACTTCTATTTATTTCATTTTTTACTGCCCTTTTTTTTACCAGTGTCTTTGTGTTTCTAATCATGCGGCCGAGTGTTACGATTCTACTCCAGCACTCTGCTTTTATGTTAGATCAGGAGGACCTGGATTGTGCATGTAGATATCATAAGAATAAATATACCAAGTCTCTGGGATTTCTTTTCTCTCTTTTCTGGTAACTAGTTGTAGTTTTGTGAGTACCAGATGTCACTGAAGCCGCTCAAAGTCGGCTTCGGCGTAGTATTCATATGAGGAGGGATAGGGAGGACCGCAAGCTCACTTACCACAAATCACCCCTTATTCCCACCCTCCAAGACGTCTTTCATAGGAATCTCCCCGCTACCCCTCGGCAAAGGTTTTGGCTGATTCTCACCCTCCTTCCAGCCAATCTGTCTCCCAATCAACTTATCATCCTACCAACAACTCACCCACGAAGAAGGCCCAACTCACCATAAAAATAATCCTAAAAGTAGCCGGCAGCCTCCCCTCCTCGCCACCATGCAACTCCCTATACACCCCCTCTGCCGCCATCAACACATCTCTCCCAATCGGCCCCACCTCTCTGGCTAAAACCGCATTCCCCTCTCCCATGGCATTCAAGTCGGCTATGAGCGCAAACACATCCGGGAACTCCACAACAACATCATCAACATCTATCGTCAGTAGCTTAAACCCCGCCCTCTGCATCAAGCCACCAATATCGCGAACATCCGCCAGCGGCGAAACCCGCGGCGACACGCCGCCCCGCCGCTCCAACTCCGCCAACTGCAACGACGTCCGCAATTCAAACAGAGTGTCCCCACCTAGCATCGCGGCAATAAACGGCGCATCAGGCTTTAGTATCCGATTGATACTGGAAAGTGTATACGGAAGGTCATTTATCCAGTGCATCGACAAGCTAGAAACCACCGCATCGAAGGTGTTCTCCGCGAACGGCGGCACCTCCTCGTCCGCTACCACCCGTTCTATTGGTAAATTATCGTTAAATTCCAGTTCCGCGTCCCGGTACAACAATTCGTGGCTCATGTCCACGCACGTCAGTTTTTCCAGCCGACTGCTTATACCCAGCGGGAGCTGCCGCGCGATGTGGCAGGCGCCCGCGCCCAAGTCTAGTATGTGCGGGAACGGCCGCTGGATGTCCTGGATGCGGTCGATCAGGCGAAGAGAGATCTCGGATTTTAGGTAGTCGGTCGCGCGACTGTGCGCTGGGTCTTGGGTGGACCGACTACGCTGGAGACGTTTCGTCCGGCGGTTGAACACCTGGTAGGTTGGGTTTGGGGTTGTGGTTGTGGTTGTTGTGGCTAGGCCTCGGAGCGCTCCCCTGAGGCGGGAGATGGGGAGGAGTAGCATTGTGTGCGTCGAGTTGGGGGGGTGGGGAATAGTGTTTTTTGTTTGGGGGGAGTCAACATGAGTGGGGTGGTTACACTCAAAGCTTGGCTAATTGGTATAGTTAGGGCTAGGGTTTGCGCTGCGCAGCGCGGGAACCCCGCAAAGAGACTAGTTGCTCCCGGCTCGTGAGGTACAGTACGAGTAGTTAACTTGGGGGATAATGTAAATATGTTTTTAAAAAAACCATAAAGGATTCTAGTAGCTTAGGTACTCGGGTGTCCCGTGGTGTCCGTAGTTATGGTGGCTAGATTTGGAGCCTTTGTGTGACTGAATCTCAGTACAGGTATGATAGGCTGGACTTAGCTAACGCCCTATGTAAACACCACCGAACAGTGCAATCCACGCTTGAAAAGCAAACCCTCAGTAATTACGGTACCCTGGCGGAATGATCATTAACATCTATGGTGACAATCCCATGCGAGGAGCAGTAGCAAGTGATCATAGAAGGTCACTCGCGAATTTTAAAAATTTCAAGTTACGACATAAGAGAGTCAACGACCCAGAATACCAAAACGCAGCCAAGGCCGCCAGTGAGCGAAGTTACACTATTCTTAGCTAAAGTTCTTAATTTTTTGCTGTCGTCAGGCGGAGAGTGTACCGGAAACTGCTATTTTAACATGGCGGCCGAGACGTCGCTTTGGTGGTTGTGGTCTGAATACCGGTATGCGTACTCGATTCTGTATCTCTTGAGATCAACAAGTAACAGCCCTATATATGTCTTGGAAAAAACAAGAATCTGAATTCGAGAGCGCAGATGCGTGGCTAAACCGCCTCTGGTTTATTCTTCGGATAGGGATAAACCTCCCTATCCTCGCAGTTTGGGACTAATGTTTCTTTTAAATAATAGAAAAGCTCCCCTCTGAGATAGCAGCGATATTGTAGTTATGATAAGACACATGAATATCAAGTCTAATCTCCATCACGAAGACACAATCTATCTATCTATTCTCGCTGCGATGGAGTTCCAACGACTCACTGTCTGCATCCCAGGGCCTAGTATATATTAGCGAAATAAAGTGTTGGATCAAACCCCTTAGGGAAAGCATTGTCCCTCAAAAACATAGATACAGCAACGCGCGCGTTAAATCACGGTTCAGATGCGAACAAAAAAGAGACTTGCCACCCTGGGTTTCTGAGATTCTCCCTAGGGCATCTGTTATTCCCCAAACTTCAGGCGCTTCCCCTCCGACATTGGGGATTCTTCTCTGGGTTTTGGCGAAGATTTCTTGCGCTTTGGTCCGAGCAGGCCGCGGCTCCGAAGCACACGCTCGACCTTCCGGCCTCTGCTGATTTTCTCCACCTTGAGAGGATGTTTCGCTTCAATCCTCCTATCATCCAGCAGCATCTCGACAATGCTCGGATGTCCTTCGTTGATGGCGATGACCAGAACAGTTTGATCCCGCCGAGCGCCGCACGTAGCGTTAATATCAAGCCTTCCATCGTCCAGCAGAAGCTTAACAATCTCATCAACACCACGGCGCGCGGCGCAGTGCAGCGGCGTCCAGCCACCGTGACCGAGCACGTTGAGTTCAAGCCTGGGATCCGCCAAGAGCGCCTTGACCATGCCGACCTGACCCCTGCCAGCAGCCACGTGAATCGGTCTCCAGGAGAACTTATTCTCGACGTTAACCTCCAGCTCTTCCCTCTCCAGAAACGCCTTGACCATGCCCTCGCTGCCGTGGACACAAGCAAGGTGGAAGGCGGCTTCCCGGTTATTGTTCCAGCAATTAACATCGACATGCCGGTACTTCAAGAGCATGCGCACCATGCTCTCGTTGCCACTCCAGATCGCGCGCATCAACGGCGTGCTTCCGGTCCCCTTCTCCTTCGAGTTGACGCTTATCCCCGCTTCTATAAGCGTATGGACGGCGAGACCTGACTCGGTCACCACCGCGTTGTTGAGGAGCGCATTATCGCCGGTGAATCGGAGGATTTGTCTATCGAGGAGTTTCACGACGGCGGCGACGCTCCCGGTTCCCGCCGTCTGGAGGAGTAGACGTTTGCCGTGGATGGCGGACCGGTCGCGGAAGACTGCGTCGATAAGGGATTTGTGGAGGAGGCGCGCGAGGCGGCGGTTCGTTACCAGCAGGGAGCGCAGGTCGCAGATTGTTTGGTCTTGGGCGATTTGTAGGATTATCTCGTTTGGGAGATTGAGGAGTGACATGGTTGCGGTTTTCTTATGCATCCCCCGGGAGCGTCTGTCGACCGAGGCCATGTAAGGCTGAGTTGTGTGTGGGGGAGGGAGAGGAGGAGCTGAGGTCACGGTCCCAGGTTTATAGGTCACGTGCCTGAGAAGCACACATTTCTCAGGTCACAAAAGGTCACTCGCTTTATATTGCTTACATTTGCATTCCGGGATAGTGAATTTATGGATAGGTTTGAGACATATCGAGCAATTCTCCGCATGTTATTATATATTAAGCTAAAAAACTAGGTCGCACCTCTCCATCCTCCTTGCCATCACTCTTGCCATAACTGATCAACACCTTCGAATCCACCTTAGAGGCCGCCAAAAGCGGTACATCCACCAGTCAAGTTGATAAGACCGTTCTGCAGAATATCAATTAGCGGCTATAAATCTTCAATATGGGAGGGGGAAACAAACCTGTTTAGTCGCGCCGGAGCAGCAAGCCATCTGACCATCGCACTGGCTGGCTTTAGAAAGGGCTTCGCCTACTCAATCGATTAGCTATGACCAATTCTCATAGTATTACGGGCTCAAAGGATGTTACTCACCAGCAAGAACATTGCCGCCAACATTGTTGCACTTGACACTAAGGTTCTCCAAAACACCAGTATAGGGACCAGCAGCCTTGGTGGAGGAGGAATCGTTGCAGCAGTAGAAATTCTGTTCTTGGCTCCCGCAGTGCTTGTTGTTGTCCTCGATGTTGACATTGTTGTCTCCGTGACCGTGCCCCTTAGCATGATCGTCTTTGCCAGCCACGGGGATTGCGGTGACGGCAGCGGCAAAGAGGACGACGGCGAGGGTCTTGATGGAAACCATTTTGATAGATTTGTTGGGTTGGTGGGAGTTGGAGTTTAAAGTAAAGAGTGAGGTTAGATTGAAGGAATAGTAGTAGTAGTAGGGAATAGTAGTAGTGATGAGCTGAATGGATCTCGAGTGGATGGAGGACTAAAAACTACGGCGGGAACCTAGGTACTTATACACTCAATCTCACCAGCAAAATCATCTCCAAAACCATCTTAAACCACGATCGTCGGTTTTTCTCTCTCTTTTTTTCTTCACTAGTTGTTACTATTGATGGGTCTATCCTAATATCAACCTTCTTCCGAAGTACTGTAGGCTCCGGAAGACACGGCTCGGGGTCTACTAAAAGGACGTTGTCACTATGTCTTGGCCTGCCAGTTGACTCTGCCCCGACCGAGCGCAACGGGCCGGTGAGACATCATTAGTCGGGATCTCCAGGGCTTGGCAAAAACACTACGATACCTTGCGAAGCTAATGCCGTGTTGATCAGCAGTGATTGTTGGGTGCGGTGCCGGTAGCGGTGTACTGTTTGGGTACCGATCTCCGCGTTAGCACTTGGATGCCTATTTTGTTACTCAGATGCTGGGAGACTTTGATCATCACTGTTTGACCTGCGAGGTACCGGGATCCTACGATTGGCTGCGATGCAAATACAATAACAAGGGAAGACTCAAGGCGTTAGGCTCGATCAGTTATAGATGAGTGAGATTGAGACCTTGGGATTTGTATGGACGATGTATCTCCTAGTCGCTTTGAGATTTGGGCGGAAGCTCCTTTAGGGGTATTCAACTGCGAGAGCTTGCTTCCAACTAAAAACGAGCTAAAAGCACGGGATACATCAACCACAGTATATACCCTGTCGTACAAGTATCTAAATCTCGGCGCTGTGGAGGATTTGAAGCTCGTGCTAGTGGTGGGGAGTAGGCCGTTGCCCATGGGTGTAAGTTATATGGCTCCAGCAATAGTCCAACTATCGTACCGTAGGGAATCCTAGCATCACCAAATCTAAACAAAGCGGGGCTAGAATATATTCTTATTGAGTAATTGCTCATGCAGTATTCACCGATATCGCCACCCAATGGCACTGTCTCGCGTCTAACATGGTATGAGCGAGTGTGAATACCGTAGAGAACTAACTCATTGCCTATAGGCACAATGACCCACCCTCTCAACATATTGTTATGGGAACTTAGATGAAACCTTGATTGGGATTGGCTTTGAGGGCTCCAAAGAGACGGAAAGAGTCTCGGCGTTGGGAAAGCCAATGGTAGGAATAGTTGTGTTATAGACATCAGCTTGGAGTTAGCATCCGAAGGTAGTAGTTCTATGCTGGCGCTACCCAAGGGCAGTCGGTCCGTGGCATACGGCATACGGGCTTTTGGGATTTCGAGTTACTGAAAGAATCCCACGGTAGTTGCGATTGAAAGTAATAATTTGACTTATGTATGGAGGTGGGTCAGTCTGTTATAAGATTCTATTGAGTAGGGGCTTTTTAATAAGGATCAGCTGGTTAGGTACTGAGCTGCTATCGGGCATAAAGTTGGTAGTTTTATTTCTCTCACATTAACTTAAGGTATCTGTTCCCGAGAATCAAGGGGCCGGGGAGGTGGTTTTTTCTCCTTCGTAGACCTCTTGCCTCTTCTAGTGAATTCTTTCCCTAATATTCTTAGGGGTTAGCTTTCGTCAGTGAGGCGAGAAGCATCAGGTGTGTGCCGCTTGTTCCCTCTCTCAGCGGAGTCACAATCCATACACGGTGGAAGACGTCCGGTCTCTTGTTTATTGAATTGCAGTATGCAAGCACTATCTCTCCTTTTTTTTTCCCACACAAGATGGCACCTAATTCGATGTCACGGCCCTGGAGCAAACGCTGATTTGCTGACCTAAGTGCTCGAACCGCGCTTGTTAAGCGCTAGGGCCGAATTAGGCTGAGATTGGCATTCTTTCAAATCCCGGTGTCTGAGGCGAAAAGCCTGACAATTGACCCATGTCTCAACGGGCTCCGGCCACAATTGCAACTGCCCCAAAGTCAAGTCAAGTGCTAGATAAGTACCGTATCACGAGGGCTGCGATAAAAAAGGGTACTCGGCGAGACAAGACATGCACGGCACAAGGAATTATTTCAACTATGAGATCTACTGACTGGAACTAATACCTTAATCCACCTGTCCACAAATCGAAGTGGTTTTCCATCCAGAGGAAAAGGGGGAGTGGCCGGGATACTAGCTGGAAATGTCTTAGCTTGTCTATCAATTACTGAAACTGTATAATCCCAGGAATAAGGAATTCGCTTCCCAGAAGAATATTGTGGCCTAGGTTAGGTCGTTCTATGGTGTGATCATACCAGCGCTGGATTACACTGAACTCGAGCGGACAGCGAAAGAGGATTTGTTAGCCAACAAGATGAATGACCTTTCGTAGAGTGGCTAGAAGGGAAAAGGAATATGCCCGAAAAATGGTTTTATTCTTGTTGTGTCTGGTACAACCTCCACGTAAGCGGCCCCAGCGGTGCCTGGGATGGGCCAGGATTCCCGATAGGTGGGCTTGCGATCTACCGGTAGTGACTAAGGTACCAGCCGAAATTGGTTCCCCAGATCGACGGCGTGATGGGGTGTGGTTTGCATGTGACGTGCATGTCGTTTAAGGTACCGGTAACTAACCCTATATTAACTTCGGAGCGGAATGCACACCTACCGATGTCAGCTGAGGGGTCTCTATTGTTCGGAGGTGGTCTCTTCTTGGCTAGAAATGTTTAAGAGCGAGAAGCGCTCGCGTCGGCGGCACTAGGGGTCATTAATAGCACTCGAGTAGCAAATTTTGTGAGACATAAGTGAACTGCGGTTATTCGGGGAGTGAGGAATACCTTAGGATGCCGGCGGAGATCTTTTGACACCCATAAGCCTCAGACAACCGGAGATTGTCGGTGCCCAAAAACATAACAAATGGTGCGTCCGGTTCATCGGCGGGGCAGAACACCGCAAGTGTACGGAAATATTGCACCATACGGTCCCGCAAAGGATATTACTCGGTCTAAAATCCCAAAGGATCACAACAATCACCCAACCTACTAGTAGTGTTTCCCAGCTTTGGCGGCTGGGGTACCGTAGTCCTCCTGTGACTATTACCCCTTAGCTTGTGCCCACTATCTGCACTACTACTTTGCAATTCTCTCTCCGGGCATTTCATACAGTTTCTTTATTGATTTGGGTCGAACTTGCCCTCTTCGGCTTTTACCACGAATTCCAGTTGTCTAGTTCACCAGCCTGTAGCAATCCTATGAGAATAGGTACTTGGATCTCATCGAGATGCCCTATGTTCGAATAGTGCTTCTTGGTGAAAGGATTTTACTTCAAGTGAGTGCTAGAGCGGTACCAGGGTCAGACCCAGGTCACTAGAGCATGCCTTGATATCTTTACTACGGAACTTAGGGATGTTACTATTTGGAGTGAAGGGAAAATTTTTAAGATTAGGATCATACCCACAGAGGGTTTAGTTGCCTTGTGAGGGGATAGTATTTGAAATAAGACTTGGAATATAGTAATCCGCGATAGTATGCTCAATACGGAATTACTGTCGCAAGTAGGGGCGAGATCTCTGAAAAGCCCTTCTCCGGGAGGATATTCGGAGCGCTAGTCTATAGAAATTCCCCCTCTAGGTGAATTGACGCAAAGATTTGTGGTTAAGTGCTAGGAATCCTTTGGTTGTCATACTGGGAAAATTCCCGGCGCACGGATTTCACTCGGGAAAGTCCTAATAACGGAATAGTCTAGTTCAGTCAATGATCGACTCAACCACCCCTCCGTTAGGCTGTCTCTCTCCGCCTATCTACGAAAGAGAAAAAAAATGTACCGGTATGGCATTGTTCAGGAGAACGACTCAATACAGACATTGAGTATAAAGACCCCTCCTCCCTCCGCCCTTTTGAATCCCTCATCCACTCCATCACTCTTCACTCTTCACTACTCCACTACCCACTACCAGTTCCAACCCACTCTATTCTTCTACTTTCAAGAGCTTCCGTCTCCACCAAACCCCAAAGTCAAAATGGTTTCCATCAAGACCCTCGCCGTCATCCTCTTCGCCGCCGCCGCCACCGCAATCCCCCTTGCTGGCAAAGACGATCACACCAAGGGGCACGGCCATGGCACCAATGTCAACGCCGAGGACAACAGCAAGCGCTGCGGGAAGCAGGAACAGAATTTCTACTGCTGCAACGATGCCTCCTCCACCAAGGCTGCTGGTTCCTATACTAGCTTTTTGGACGGCACCAAATTCAAGTGCAACAATATTGGCGGTAATGTTCTTGCTGGTGAGTAACATCCTCTGAGCCCGTAATACTACGAGAATTGAGCATAGCTAATCAATTGAGTAGGCGAAGCCCTTTCTAAAGCCAGCCAGTGCAGTGGTAAGGTGGCTTGCTGCACCGACGAGAAGAGCCAGGTTTGTTTCCCCCCTCCTATATTGAAGATTGATAGTCGCTAATTGATATTCTGCAGAATGGTGTTGCCAACGTGGATCTTGGATGTATTGCTTTTGCCGGTCTCTAAGGTGGATTCCAAGGTGTTCATCGGTTATGGCAGGAGTGGTGGCAAGGAGGATGGGGCGATACAACTTGGTTTTTTATATTTTTAATTGATAATTTCGAGTTTTAATATGCTACTTTGATTTATTGAGCGGACCGCACTGTGAAGTGAGTCGGGCTCTACCGGCCTACGTGACAATTAACATACTAAGCATACTCAATTTATTCAAGTATGTCCCAACTCCCCGTTTGTTCACGCAGAAAACCTACAATCATGAAGAATTACTTGTGCGGGCCTCGCGCCTGCACGATCTCTGTGCGCCACACTCTCACTCTGCCCGGCCGGCTCCCCTACTCTGGCATGGCAGTCCCAAAACGGCGGCGCTCCGAACTCCTCCAGGCATTAGGCATATTCGAATTGAAGACAGCCTTGCACCCTATCAGGTATGGTACATACATTGTATTTTGTAGACTACATAATATCGGGTCATTGTCATCACTCACTGTGCCGGCAGTTCTGCCGAAGCAGAGAGCCGGAGCACTCAAGCCAAAATAAAGCTCATCGAGGGCCTTGAGAACCTCATGAACAAGCCTGCCTACAACCTGTAGGGAAACCCTCCTGTGGCTTTGAAAGGTTCGAGCTTAAACCTACGCTTTAAGTTATCCATACTTGACTATCTGCTCACACCGCCGGATTGCTCTGCCAGTTCCTAATACGGAATCGCTCATCCTCAGATACTTTAGCGAATAAAATCCCTCAAATGATCAGTGTCGTTTCAATGGTGAAATGGGAAAGGATACCTTAAAACAAGACCATGACTCTGGTTGCATATATTATATGTGCTCTAGTACGTGAGTGGAGAAAAGAGACTTAACTTAAGCTCATGAATTAAATTCAAGATGCTATCCATCAAAGCTATTATTTCCACCATTAGCGTGAACTTTGATGGCTATAGCATCAAAACTAAGTCAAGCATTCCAATTTAATGCTAAAATTACCGTCCTCACTAGCACCGGAACACAAACGGCAGACCCAGGACCTTGAAGCATATCGAACTCTCTCGCTAGGATGATTTTTGGCTTGTTGGTCAGTTAGTGGCTTGATCTTTCTAGAGCACGGAAGTCAAGGTAGTCTTGGTTCTTGAGGTCATGAGCTTTCTAAGGCAGGAGGCAAATATTGCTTCCCAACATATTATATTGGCTAAAATATCCGAAGATGAGCGATGCCATAACAGGAACTGGCAGAGCAATCCGGCGGCGTGAGTAAAGCAAACCCACAGGCGCAGGGGGCCGAGTGACGATTCATGATTACGATTTAACTTTAGACAGGGCCTTTTTGAGTCCGGGTTCCAAGCCCAAATCCCAGTCTAAATCTGGGCGAGCTAAACGGAGCCTTGGTTTCTGCTAAGTTCATCCGGAAGTATTGCATATCAAGCCATAGCAAAAAAAAATTTGAAAGAGTTCAGCAACCGGGATTCCCACATGGTCACCCACTGTAGTACTAACCGGTCGATACGATGCTTGTTTACCGCAGAGCGGACGGGATGCGAAATTTTCATCGTTCTATGGCCGAACACAACATTCATTCTTCCCCCAGCACTTTATACCCCGGATCGATGGTGAGCCCATCTGGGGTGTGCACGTTCAAATGCCCAAAGTATTGGATATTAAAAATCGGAAACTAGGCTGAACCGGGGCCAATGCTATCGGGCGATCACAATATATGGGAAGAGAGTGTATTCTGGGCTACTTGTCGTGTCATGTGGCGGGCGGGGTACACTCAACCCAGGCCAAGCAGGAAATGTAGACGGTAGAGGAAGCAACACCAAAGGGTTCGAGCTACCAAGAATTCCCAGATACTGAGATTAAAGTTATCAAAACACCCAGGAAGTCATGTCGTAGCTCCTCCCGAAAGCAATCCTTTGTAGTTCTAGGAACCGGCGGTAATGCTTCATGGCTCGTATTTGGCTGTTGCGAGGCAGGGGAATCCAGCCCTAAGTTAGATATTACGCACAAAGTGAGAGGTCTAGAAGCAGCAGAATAGTGTGAGGGATGAGGGGATAGGTGTGAGAACAGTAATAGTAGACCTTTCCAGATGGCAAGATAAAGTCCAGAAGTAACTTACCCACAAACCGGAGAGGGCTAGACCAGGCACTCGTGTTTGGAATTTGCGTCTAGATAAGAACCAGTCACCCGTCTACCAGCTCGCCCGAGTTGGTCTTGAAACGGGCATTCCCCAAGGGATTGGTAAATGACAGAGCTTGAAGAGGAGGAAGGGATTAGAGGGATAATCACGCTGAGTAAGCAGAGGGGTTATAATAACCTTTTGTTTTTCAGGCGGAACTTCCCAACATTGTCAGTTAGAAGGGAAAGGAAAAAGGCTGGATCTTAATAAATTATTGAAATAACACGACTACAGAGCAAGCACTCCATATAATCTAAGACTCAACAATCCTCTATTTTCATGAAGTTGATATTAGATATCGCAGGTTATCGGAAAGGTCTAATATAAGGCTTTTGACAATAATTACCAGAGCACCCCCAAAAGTAGACAGCGATAGCAGAGACTGCCCACTATTGGGGTAAAGCATCCGCTGGAGCAGCAGGTAGAATAATAAGCACCACCACCTTTCTTTAAAGAAAATTTCCCCCTTGTTCACAATAGATACACAATAAAACTACCCAGATTGACGCAAAACATGTAGCAGGCGCCGGGCTATCTCCAAGCCCATCACTTAGGCTTCCTGCTCCGGTAATTCGACACATTGCATGATAGCTGATCCCAGAACCAGACATCCCAACATCGACATCAAATCGTTACGACGAAATATCACCTCCCCCCACACCAAATATCATGATTACACTGACCAAGCGGCATACTACATCCCCAGAATGCTCAGATGTTTTGCGCATAACACTAGTGAGTGTCCCCTAAGCAATAACTAGAAATAAGCTCCGGGAGGAGGCAGGGTCAACAGTGGCTACAACACCTAGCCTGGCCCCTTCTGACCCGAAACGCCACGGAGACGCCACAATGCTCACTTCCCTCACAATCTGCTCTTTCATCCACCCCTTTGTGTGGTGTAGGTTTCGGTATACTTTCGCATGCTTTTGTCCGAGCAAGTCAGTCATCGAGGCGAAGTGACCTCCAATGGCGGGTACAACTGCTTGCTCGCTAGCTCAGAAATATAGTTCAAATATTATATAAATGCTCATATTTCCTCTCGACTACCCGATTAGGTGAATACCTTCGCCATCCTTCGTCCTCGTTTCATGGCTTAGTCCCCTAAGCTTACTAAGTTATGTCATACCCTATCACTCTAGCGCTCTGGCATCCACACTTGATTCCTATTCAAATAGGGCACCAATCCACCAGCGCCGGTGCTTGAGTAGAGCTTAGAAAGGAGTATTGGATCCACAATACCCCCCCCCCAAAAAATAAGAAACCCATGGTACGCTCACAGAGACCTTTAGAAGAAAAAGCCAATTAACTTTATGATACAGCATTTCTTAGTTTTCTTATCTTACGTAAAATACATTTGTCTCCTTCCCAAAGCATTTCTAGACCACGGCATCCTTCATGGGTCAATGCTGCATTGCGCCTTCATGATTAGGCCCGCCCACCTAATTCACGCACAAGGAACATACGATAATCATAAGTTGGAAGGTAAAAGGACACTATGAGGGCTGGACCCACTGTCCCAATTAGGGCATTGCTTTGTTGGCCGAGGTAGTACCATAAGTAAATTTTAGAGAGAAATTAACAGTAACGAAACACAATATTGCATGATCTGAATATCCCAGTGGCTAATACCCAGAAACCGCGGTCCAGGGAGAAAAGGGGCGCCATTATTTCGTGCAGAAATTTCCCTGCCCCTCGACTAGTACCCGAGTCATTGAAGGGATGTTCCATCCTCAGGAAGGATGGAATCCCCCGCCGCGAGATTCAGGAAATCTTAAAAGTATTAGGATACCTAAAACGAAAAAAATTCACGGAAGAACCCCAGTCCTGGGCGCCCAGTTGGTTGTTAAAAAGCCACTTTCGAGTACTCGAGTATTCAAGGGCCGCTCGTTGAGGTAATAGTGCCGGTCCCCATGAGACACTAGGCCGGCCACCGAAGTCATTTGAGAGGGCTGTTCCGACTTCCGACGAACGTTAGAGTGAGATTTAGCAGGAGAGGCGCCCGTGAGTTGCTCTACCTGGATTGGTCGCTGGTCAAAATACCGATAATTAGCTTACCTCCTAATAGGAAATAAAGTCCCTTAGAGGGACAGAACAAAGTGGGGCCTAGGAAGGCCAAACCAACTTATACGCCCGAGGAGGAGCGTTACTAATCCGCGGACCCACAATTGAAACGGATATCTAGCAGCTCATTCGATGTCACATCGAAATCGCAGGAACCCGGGACTAGCAGAGCAGAATGCTCACAAGTATTCACGATCTTCACTTCAAATGAGTAAAGATAGAGGACACTCGGTGTTTAGCTCCCAGAGCCCAAGGCCCTCACTGTGTTATACCGGTCAGGTCAGCCCCCAGGGCGAATAATACAACTTGTCGAAACTAAAGTAAGATCCTAAAATTCCTAGGGCTGGCTCCGGGAGAAGAATATGGTACTGCAAAGCCGGCTATCCGAGCCAAACGGGAGGTTTGACTAAATACTAGGAGTACGTTCGAGAACCCACCCATCGCAGCTGCCGGGCTCCGAGATGGACACACTACCACCGAATGTGGTATCGCCCACCAGTCTTTAACAGCACCCCAAACGATACCAAGCGCAGGGGAAGAGAAGCTATCGATTTCAGTAGACGGTCTCCCGTCGGCGAAAAGAGTATGAAACCAGGCTTGGCATTGTTGAATACTCCGTTCAGGAGGATACCCCTCAGGACGGATAATGTGGCCGGTGAGAAACTTTTTATATACAACCCATCGCCACCACCGAAACACTTGGCCCCGATACCGGTTTTTCGTTGCTTTCGTCGCCAAATCCGTCTACCCGTCGACCATCCCTACCTATCAAACCCCACATAAGTTACTTCCGCCCACCAGTATGATACTACCTGCTACGGTTCTTGCACAAGACCCCATATCTCTTCCCTTAGTCCCAAGAGGGCAACTCCTGATCCCGCTCTTCCGCACCATCACCTCAGTGCGTGAAGGTGTTCATGTCCATGCAGAATCATTGATCGAGTGATATTCATGATCAGATCCTTCGCTTTAATAACTGTAGATCAGGTGATCAATGCCCTGCTGATGTAATATCTAGGAACGACAAGTACTCGGTTCCAAGCACGTTCTGTGGATATTGGACATTTTAAACTTCTAATCGATAAGATAAGGCCACATATAGGCGTCCAATTTACTCGCATCGGTGTAACTTCTCCATTGAGGCGAGTCTTTGTCCCAACAGCGACTTAAACCTTCGAGCACCTCCGGGAAGCCTGTCGGTGAGCAGGGATTACCAGAGCCGAAGTGTTTTGGTGACCAGGATCAGGGGTCGGATCATGCATCCCTTGAGCCCAGTGGTGTTCATACTTTTCGCATTCAACGATATGGGATGCCAAAGCAGGATAGCTTCCGGGTGAGCAATGATGAGCGACTGTCGCATGGAAAGAAGAATAAAAGAAAACCACCCCCATAGATTCGGCAGGATGGAAATTAATACCTTCTTCAGGACACACAATCCCTAAGATCCTCCCTCTGTCTTTCATGCAATTCGCCCCATTTGAAAGGTCTCCTCCTGCCGCTCCTCCGCCAACATTCCCCCCCGCCCATACGTCAGCACTGACCACACTCCACCGACGATCACTCGGCGCCTTATCAAGCCACGCGCTCGCGCAAAGCCCAGCCCCTCTCCTAATCCAAACTTCGGGAAGCTCCACCCCTACAAGCCATAGAATAGCGACGCTGCGATTCCCCGCGGACTTAAGTGGGAACGAAATTACACTCCTCCATAAAATCTGCTCCGTGAAGCGAATTAATTTGACCTGTCAGTACGCGCACACGCGATAATTTCTCAACAGGTTTCGAATCCTACCCATCGCCCCCTCCTTCCCTTTTCTATCCCCCTCTTCCACTCTTGCACGCCTACCTTGGCTTGTAGGCATGTCCCTTACCATCACAAACTATTTGCCGTACTCGAACTGCATGCCCAGAATCTTCCTCTAAGCATGGGTTGGTAAAAGTGCTGTAATTCCACGGGGTCCCCAAAAGTTACCACCACAAGATCTCGGTGCACGTATGCAACGCGATGCACTGCGACACAAACGCCTCGGAGGGATCCGAGAGAAAGAGAAGGTGAGGTGAAACGGTGTGCTCAAGTACTAGTACCGTACTTCTACAGGACAGTACGGTACTTAACACCCGAATCGTACGGTCTTTCTCCAACATGGTAACTTGCCGACAACAGACAAGATTATGTGCTAGCACACGCTGTGCGCAGACTGCACGCACAGTACTGCACATAGAGGGCGGGTGAGAAAAGTCATAAAACCCTACGTTCTATCCACCGCGTGCGAGTTCCAAGGTAGTGTGAGTTACCGGCACTACAGAGGTAGTATGGCGCGATACCAGCGGTCCTGTATGGAATATTATACCCGCCGGAAGCATGAAGAGGAGAAAAAAGAAGAAGAAATTCACATCCCGTCCCGTGATCCACCGTTTTGCGCTTTTCCTCCCCGCAGGAACCGCTATGTGCAGATTTCCTTTGCCTTGCCCTTATGGAGGAGATGGGCTTCGAGTGAGATGTTGTGGTTCGGGAATTTCCGTTAGGCTGTTATAGTTTTATGAAAGTTCGCAGAGGGAGGGAGGGATAATGTTAACCCCAGCGAGGACGAGAGTGGTTCTAAACCACACCAAGGGCCATATCACCCGAGTACAGAGAATTCCCATCGAAAACCCATCTATTCGTATCGGCACTCTACAGTGCCTAAGCTAACTTAACGATGTTAGCTATCATAATCCTATCATTCAAAATAATACGAGCCCTTCCCCCCCTGTCAATGCACTATCACCAAAAGCCCCATCTCTGGGTACGGTAACCCAAATTAACTTCCATCCCCCCGCGGCAAACCACCGACTCCAAAATCCCACCGACACCAAAGCCTCGGCCAATCCCCCACCGCCCCGCCGGCCTCCCACCTTCAGTGGTGCTGCCCTGCGCGGTGCGGAAAGAAAAAAAGTGATGGAAAAAGAAGCCGTTACAGGGTTGGTATAATTTGTATGGCTGGCTGATGATGGAGGAGCTCCTCCAACTTGTTACATCCTCCGCGTGCGGAGAATTTTTCCGAGCAATGGAACGGAGGAAGTGTCCCGGCAAGGTTACGGTACCTACAGAAGTCTTGGTTGGAGAAGGCAAAACTGGGCTTTTCACTTTTAACCAGTTCCCACCCTTTTTTCGACCAGTACCAGAGGATGGGGAAGGCGGGGGAGGGTGCTGTTGTGGTGCGCTGTGATGGTACGATGGAAGGGGTTCTGTTGAAATGGGGGGAAATGCTGTATGGCATAGTAATCTTGAACTGGATAAATAATGTACACGTCAATTCGTGAGAGGGGTGTTTTTTTTTTGTCTGAATCGCCGTGATAGTTATGGTACTGGACAAGTGCCAGCCGAGTGCACTGTGGGATATAATATAGAACTGTGCCGATAATAACAATAATAAAGGGCTAAGTGCTACGAGTATATTTCATAATCAAACCGCACGCCGTTTGACCGTTCATTTCTTGGCCACCCCCGCTTGCATCATTTAGTCTAGATTTAGCTTATTCCCTTTTCCTCCTTCTATCCCCTTTACCGATCGAATGCTATTAAATAAAGCACTCGAACTTAACCTACCGGAGGCGGCGCATAGAGCAATATTTAGCAGCTCTTATTGTCTATTATCAAGACACCCTGTACTAGCGGTTAATATAGTAAGGAATGAAATATCGTTGAGATGACCTGCCGCCCCTACAGAAGAATAGAACAAAAAAAACCTTTATCAAAATTGCCCTAGTCAGAAAACGTAAAACCCCACCATATCCAACTCTCCAGCACCGCCCTGGGCTGTTCAACCCCTGAGGGAGGAACCCGCCAGAAGTTCACCATATCAAGCTACTGATCAATGTGCCACTAGTACCCCGCCTCTTAGGCTCGTTGCGAATGTTGCTTCTTGGAGCTTTCCGTTTATGATGACCGGCCCCAGAGTATGTAGAGATGCCAGACCTCATTCTCTCGGCAATCCTATGCTACCATTACTCGTAATGTCCTGACGTTTGTGAACACAACTGCTATTGCATGATGCCAAGATCACAGCAAAAAAGCTGAATTTTGGCGGTATGCAATAGCAGTTGTGTTCACAAACGTCAGGACATTACGAGTACTATTCGCTCTAAACCTGTTCTTACTCATTAGGGCTAGACCCCGCCGCCTAAGGATCACCAGGGCCGAAGATTGAGACAGCAGTCTCAAGTCAACGTGACCCGTTAAACCCAGGGCACTTCCCAAATGAGTTGTGTTGGACCCTAGACACTAGACACCCGACTAGTGCTCGTTACCATCGGCCTTCCGGATCAGCGCCACGGGAGTACTACTGCAATTTGACATGGACCTCTCAGTCCTGTGCCGAGAGGCGAGACCCTTTCCTCTCAGGAATTGAAAAATGTTGTCGAGGTGTAGCAAAGGCTTGGTCTCCGATCGAATGTTCGCTCTTTTTTCCCTGGCGTTCTAAGAAGGCCGAGGCGACTTGTGGCGAATGGTTTGGCATGGTGCCGGACGGGTTCTGCATAAGCGTGAGTAGGCTTGGCTGTCAGGACATTCTAAAGAATGGACAGATCGGGAAGTATTTCGCAAACCATGCAGGTTATCGTTAGAGGAAGCTAGACCCGGAAGGTGCCCCTGGATACGTGAAACAGAGCGTTGGTACCGGAGTGTTGACGTGCATGACAAACAAATGACGGAGTACAAACGCTGCATGTGTGCAAACTGCGATGTCCAAAAAGTATTTGACTCCGAAAAATCGGCGCACTTTGACTGACAATCGATCCCTGGGGATACCGATCTCACAGGTGACAGCCCCAAGTTGGCTTCCATTGATTCCCTCCTATCGGGTTCCAACATTCGGCCCCAAATAGGCCAGGGTCTTTCTTCCAGTCCAATCTCGCACCAGGATATGACTGCGGACTTGCTCTCAGCCAGGGCCCGCTCTAGATTAACCCAGTCAGTGCCAAGATCTATAAAAAGCACGGCTCCAACGGATGCAGGGACCAGCCGTTCTGGATGCCAATATGTCTTCCCAGCCTCAACCATATTTGATAACCCCTTCGTCGCGTACCGGTATTACCGACAATGCTAGCGTCTGCACAGGCAGCAGTCCCAATGTCCCATACAGCCCGGAATAGTCCAGCTGTAATTTTCAATGCATCGCAGTCTCCCCATCTTAATGCGTGCTCTTCTTTGGCCAGGGTGGCACCTCTAGAGGTACCGGTAATAAAGTCTTCTCAGGGTCCAGGACCGATATCGCACGGGTATCCCTACAACAACGAATGGTCGTTTTGATATCGGTTGCGGTAGCCACGACGATACTATAAACACATGTGTTAATGGCCTGTTATTCCGTTTACCGTAGAAATCATTAAATATTGTGAATGTTTCCCATGAGTAACACATCTTATCCTATCCCTGACCGAATGGGGGGCCAGGGTCGACATCGAGCGGAAGGTCAAATCGAAATTGGAGAAACAAACGTGAAGGTTTCACCTTCCAGCAGAGAGTTCGATTCTCACCCATGGAGTGAGTGGCCCCATCAGTGCATCAGTGAGTTCACTAGCGACATTCATAAAGATAGCCTTGTGCGAGAATGAGAGTTGCAATAATTAAATTGTGAAACATAGGATAAATCTTAGAAAACCATAAGTTACCTTCAATGCCAGCAGCGTCAATAGCTACGCATCCCGTTCGGGCACCGTCCAGACGTGTTCCATGTATATCTCCAATTATCACAGCTCTATCAACATATAGCGGAGACAGACGACGCCCATAGTGATTCCGGAATGGAAGATGGCGGGATGTTCTAGGAGCTGGTGGGGCACCGGGCGAACAAATGTCTTGGCCAGGCCGCCGGCACTTCGGGTGTGCCAAGACTATGATTGGCTGTCTTTGTTTCGCTCGGTTGGGTGTCGTGTCACCGTGAGAGCTGCAAGCGCAACCTGAACGGCCGGCTCCGGTCCGAGCTATACCCTGTATGGAGGGGTGGAAATTCAAGTTAGGCGTCGGCAAGCGGTCCAATATGTTTTGTAGTGTTTGGGAGGGCGAGCTGACTCTCTCGGAGGTTTCTCTGATATCTTCCAGGGGGAAAGCCCCACGATCAAAAGTGTCGTCGAGATTAGGAACGCCGATCAAGTAATCGAAATCTATGGACATTGCGTGTCCGAATGACGCCCTATGACCGATAGGGGGTGGTCGGTCGTGAAACGATGCACTTTCTTTAAAATCGAGTGAGATAACGAGATACCAACACATGTATCCAATTAATCAGGCACAGCTACAAACCCAGCAGAACGAATTGACCTGTAGCCATAGGGCCCCATTTGATCACGCCGATTAGAGCCCAGATGTAATTAGGGGATAAGGGAGCAGATATCACGACTGTAATAAGGTAGAGGATGGTTAAAAATAAAAATAAAGGAGTAAAGGAGCCTGGTGCAAACTCACTGTTGCGGGATCTTCGGCGGGAGTCTGCAGGAGCTCGCCTGCGCCCATGGCCTTTTCCCCGTAAAGTTATCGTTGCAGTCGGACCCATACCGGTACGGCAAGTGCCAACTCCGCCTCCACTCCCTTACCATCCTGCAACCGCTGTTGTCGTACGTCTTCGGCTTTGGATACCACCACTACGGTTAGCTGTAGCGCTCCAATAGATCAGGGATAAAAAATGTGTGACTGAGGGAATGAATTTGACAAACCTGGAGACTGAATCATTCCTTTCCACAGCCCTGTTTTTTCACCAACTGCTGTATGACATTAGCAGGAATATTTAGCAGCAAACAGCTGGGCGAAACTGTTGCATATCCTTATGGCCGGGAGCCTTAGACTGAGTATGGCCAGGGTAATCAAGCTCCCCGGTGTAGGCTACGGAACAAATGGCCGACGCTGAGTTCAGTTGTCAGTGATGAGCGATAAAGAGGTAAGTTGGACATGAAGGGCGTGGGATGCATGTGTATCAAGTTTGTGCGAGAATAGATATTGTCTACCTCTGGCGAAAACGACATTTTTTTTACAGACGAGGCAACAGCAGAAGGAGTGGGGATCCGTGGGGGGTTTCTATGCTTGAAGGCTCGAGGGAAAGGCTGTAGAGGTATCAAAGTGGGGGGGATAGTATTGGACGAGAGTGAAAGACACGTGGGGGAAGGGAAAAGGGTTAGAAGCTTGGACACGGGGAGCCCTATCCTACAGTGTAGCAATCAAGCCCCAGGAAGGGGAGGGAGTGCTACCATTCTGCACAGGGTGAGCGCAGACGGAGAAATTTTTTTTTCAGCGGTTACAGCCCACATTGGAATTAGGCGCAGGTTCAGCCAAAAGCAAAAATTTGCAATCATCTTCAAGGGAAAAAAGGTGGAATTGGGTAGAGTAGGCATAGCATCATCATCAAAAGCAGGATCATCGTCATCGTCAACAGGACCAGGAGAAGGAGAAGGAGCCAGCAGAGAGGTTGGAGGAGTTGGAGGAGGAGGGAGGAGGAGGAGGGGGGGGGGAGTAGGGCACACTCTAGTAATATTCCGATTGTACTGGTATTCGTCTAGGGGTGAATGTTTGTTAGCTGCCGTAGGGTACGGTACTGGTGGACTACTGTATTGTAGGTTGTACGAACAAACTTTAGTACCTGTTGCATCCAGCATTCCGCGCACACCCGATTCGGGTACCATAGATGAATTTAAAGTATTGCATCACACAGTCCAAACTTCAAGCTGGGGAAAAGCTGAGACAAAGTGATTCAATCAAATATTTTATCCTATTATGGTTGCAGCTATCCACCAGCTAAAGACAAAACGAATGAGCGGCGACACAAGTGCCGTATCCTACCCAGCACAGTAGAGCAACACAATGTCAAACGGAGGGGGGATAAATGTGGAAACTCAAATCTACTTGCCTTGGCTGTGAACTCTTTGCCAAGACATTTTGTCGTGTCGAATTGGGGATCGAACGAGTTGCGGTGGAGCAACGGAGGCTCTGTGTAGGCTACGGTACTCGAGTCAAGGTTCGACTGGGCGGGGAGGAGCTCAGTCCAGGGACCCGGGACCTTAAAGTTGAGAGTGGCAGACAAGGGCAGGGATTATAATTGCAGGGATAACGTTAAAAAAGGGTGTGTTGAGAAGCAATGAAGCTATCTGCGCGGAGCAAAAAAGGTTTTGCGCAGAAGTGGTGGGGATAGAAGAGAAAATTTTTCTGTGAGGGTGAGTGTGTAAACGCCTCCCCCCCCCCCAAGAGGGATCCCGAGCAGAGAAACCGAAGTTTTAAACCAGTTTTGAACCGTTAGAGCCTCTGGACGAGGACCAACAACCAATTGAAAAATCCGCTGTGAGGGTGTCAGGTGTTTACCCGCCCACCCTCCAAAGATTCTTGCACCATACCTCTCCACACGCTAGTTGTGTCACCTCTCCGCACTCGGTCACTCAGAATCCGGCTCCCTTTCCTATATTTTTTTTGGCTGGGCGTCGGAGGAGGCCGCCTCTCGTGACGCCCAGGTGGGATACCACCTGCAACTCAACCAGATCGAGTGGGGAGAGAGGGGGGGAAAAAAATAGAAAAATAGAAGAGGGCTAAACCGATTCAAAGGACCCTTGGAGAAGGGCCTTGGGAGCAAGCAGTAGCCGGATATGTTTTCCGTTTTCTGTTGGCCCGCGTCCTCCATTCCATCAATTTGGTCGGCGACGAGACATCTGCTGGTTGGGTGTGTTGTGTGGTCTTTCTATGGGTTGATGAAGCGAAAGAACTCGAGAGGTTGATACATTTTGATCGAATTAAAGATCTATTGGGGTGTTCATTGCCCCTTGGTTCCGGCACCGGTATTGGGAATCATGATATCAATATGACATTGGTGGGCGTGAAAATACCATATCTTCTGGAGAGCTAGGGTGTGCTTTTCTACCTTAGGGTAAGGTAGCAAAGGTGGTGGTGGTGATGAGGATGGCGATGATGATGTTGGACATGTACTCGTACAAGTGTACTTGGGTAGCTATTTTGGGTAGTACCAGAGTGGAAAACAGTACCGTACGGTACCCTATCTTTTTGATGGTTGCTGGCCTCTGGATCTTCGTCGTAGAACACTGTCCTTTTGATCAACTCCTTGATCATTCTGTGGCTCCAATGCACCCACAGTCCTTCCAAGAGTTTGGTCTGATTCAGGTGCTGGTCCTTGCTTGTGTCGAGGCATCTACTAGTATACCTGCCTTGCATGCCCCCCTCCCCGGGTGACCATAATGGTAACTCGTACAACAACTATCCAAGTTCCTGTGCTTTTTACCCGTTCCCACACTGCTGTTCCCCAGACTTTGTACGAACAGAGCATGTTCCCTACCGTTCCAGTGGTCTAGCAGCGCATTTGAAGGCACTGAGCACAACGAATCCTTCCAGCAAAAACATCTTCGAAGAGGGTCAAGTTAGTGTCAACTCGAGACAGAATACAAAGCGCCTTTGACAAGAGCCAAATTCAAAGAGGTGAAAAGAAAAGGATCCACCCATTGCTTTCTTTTTTTCTATTTTCTGTTCACGCTCCTTTCCATTTCCCACTACCGTACCGTACCTCTTTACTTTTTCAACTCTTCGGTGGTTTCGCGTTTGATTACTGCGTACCGTACCACTACTGCAAAGAGTGAGAGGGACAGAGAAAAAAAAAAAAGAAGCCAGGAAGAGGAAAAGGAAAGAAAGAAAAAACGCCAACCCACGTTGCACTTACAAAGGCTGAGCTCGCTGCGAGGAGAAAAGGTCTTTCCCCACTTTTTCTAGTACTGGCTTCAATAGTTCGCCCTTCCGCGTTCTCCCTGCTCCATTTCGATGATTTATGATCACATCTATCTATCCTGAAAACTCTTAAGCATCTCCTGCCATCATTTATACATCTTCCCGCTGCTCCCCCTCACCAATCCATCTCATGGCCGCCGCCGTCGTAAAAACATCCCCTCCCCATTCCTGTGCATCATCTGCATCTTCAGCGTCTTCGCCAGAACCGACGACGATGGCTCAGCAAACTCAGTTTCCAACTCCCAGGCGGAAGGGTGGTAGAAAGCCGGTCTACGCAACCCAGGAAGAAAGGAAGATGAGGAACAGAGCTGCCCAAGCTGGTACGTCGATATTTTATAAGTCCCTTTTTTCCCCTTGACACACCAACTCTTCCCTTTATACTATGGCGTTCCCAGAATTCCTATGTGTCATGGAAAATATAACCTACCTTTTGGCAATCTTTTGACACATCAAATTAGCTTTCCGCGAGAGACGAACCGAATATATTAAGCATTTGGAAGCAACCATTAAGCATCAAGAAGAAAGCTTGTCTAGTTTACAGCAATCATCACGGAATGCTGCGGATGAGGTGCTTATGCTCCGTTACAAGAATTCGTTGTTGGAGAGGATACTGTTGGAGAAGGGGATAAATGTCGCTGCCGAGTTGAAGGCCTTTGCCCAGTATGACGACAGACCACAACCCGCCGCACCCCAGTCGATCTCTCGACCCATTCCCTCCCAGCAGCAACAAGCGACTCTCCAACAACAACATATGCATAGACCAATGATTGCACAACCCCAGAAACGACCATCGATCAACCCTTCCCCCGAGTCGCTATTTATCAAGACTAGCCCTATAATGCCGCCGAGCTCGCGAAATAATTCGCCATCAATTGCTATCCCTACACCCCCAGATGCATCTGCCTATCAGATCCCACAGAGTGTAGTGACGACACCTACGGCTCCTTCAGAGTTTCAGCATCCGGGGATTCCAATGCAGAATTTTTATCCTTCGCCTTACCAGGCGCATATGGAAGAGCTCGGCAAGCTACCCCGCGTACATC
>Ga0307509_10001011_pt1 | contig 48327 bp, 54 predicted proteins | sample 10_EM_MG_FD_202245 | JGI IMG/M metagenome (GOLD analysis project Ga0307509, IMG submission 202245) | Populus trichocarpa ectomycorrhiza microbial communities from riparian zone in the Pacific Northwest, United States - 10_EM | ecosystem: Host-associated > Plants > Roots > Unclassified | place... | reverse complement strand
GAGATGGATCAACTGTCATTTGGATGGCTGCTGTCTCTCTGATTAAGGAATGGCTAGGAGATGTATATCTCCATCTAACAACAACAAGAGACTCCCGAAACACAACAAGCTCTCTAAAGAAAACACACAGAGTTCGTTACGGGGTGGGGCCGGGAAGGTTTTCACTCGCCAGGCCCGCCGTTACACTGGGCCGGGGAGGATATTTTTGGGGTGGCCCCCGCCCCGCCCCCGTCCCTGGCGAGTCCCCGCTCATTCCCTGGACAGGGGCCCCGTTTCTCCCCAAGTATTTTAACGGGGGACCCTCTGAGGAACGGGCGGGGCGGGGGGTAGGGGCAGGGAACCCCCAAAAAACACGCCCCGCCCCGGGCCTGGGGCCCGTGTTATTCGGGGCCCCGGAGGCCCCGTAACGAACTCTAGAAACACACCCAGCTGCCCCAAGTAGTCTGGAGCTATTCTAATATCCCTTCATCCACCGTGCTCCTAAAGCCTGTGCCTTGCCAGTGCGCCAACTCCCGTATACCTAGTAACATAGTGAAACCAAATACCCGACACCATCAAAGCAATATCCTATGCCGCTAGGTATAGGATGTGAAAACAACAACCCAGGGAAAAGTGCCTAACAACCGGAAACCGCAATGCCATATGCCCTATAACCGTATTATCCTAACAACGTATCTGCTATCATAACATGCATCTCCGCCTAACTGCCTAACTGGCTAACCCCATGCCCTATAAGCAATCAAACACATTTACTGTCGTATAATACTTTCTTGCTATTTTCCACTTCCTTTAGCTTGCTAGAACGTGTTTTCTTCACTCCCGCTTCATTCGGGATAAGGGTTTCTTTTTTTCCTTCGTTATTTTTTTTTTTTTTTCAACTTGATTTATGGTTCCATTTATATCATAGTATCCTATTTGTTTGTACCCATTGATACCTAAGATAATTAAGCTCATTTCTTGCACAATTCCGGTTTCTGAGGGAATTTTTACATTTTTTGATTTTTTAAGTTTTAAGATTTGCGTGTGGTGGCGGTTTTGGTCGTTATAGGCCGCCGTACCCCCGACAGTTTGACCTTCACCTCTGGAGGAGATGAGAGCTCCCCTTTCATATTTAGATCCCCCGCAAAAAAGGAAAAAAATTCACCAAGTTTTATGATTTTTTTGGTTAGAGCAGTTTCTATATCCTGGAGCAGTCCTATAATTTTATGCGCAGGATAGACCACCCGACGGCCGCCCAGGATAAGGGGGCCCTATCAGTGTAGAGAGAGTCGACTGAGGTCAATTGTGCCATTTCATCCTAGATCAGTAGCACAAGGGTAGGGGTACTTCACCCACTGCCTTGCTGCAACCCCACAAATGAGGGGAAAAGAAACCCCCCGTAAATCGAATTTTCCATGTTTTTATAATACCTATATGTGTGGATTTTGGGGGATCTACGATAGTTAGATTTAGGAATAGTCTTTTGATTGAACACCCGCTAAGGTCTGCGAGGAGAGGAGAAAACCGATAGATTGGTCGAATTAAACCTTTTGGTGGGCACTATATCTTGCAATTTGTTGGAACAGGAGCAATGAAGTTCTCGAGTACAGTACAGTTGCACCCACAATCCTACCAATCCCCGTGGTTCATTTTTGGTATGGGTGCCGGCGTTCTATAGATTCTTGAGTTGGGGCTGCACGGTATAACAGTGCTTGGAGAAATTCTGCACGGGAACGACAAGAATATTGGCTGTAGGGGCGAACAGCCAGGAGCCTTCCAGGAAACTAGCTAATTATGGGAGGCAGAATGAGAAGAAGCCTGTTTCTATCTTCACCATGAATTCTATCGTAGAAATTCTGCGTCTGCCGTGCGTTCTATTGAGGTTTTCGGGGCTCGTCTAATAAAGGCGACAGCTGTTTACGGCGGATCTCGACTGATGCCTTCGGGCTTAATCAATATGATGGCACAAATCCAAAAGATTATCTGGCAGAACAGGACCAATCTAATGTTGCCGTTAATGGCTTGGCAATCTTGGCTCATTGGCGGCTTCCAACTGATAGTTCTACGGTATTACGGGTACAGTACCGGAAGTGCAAGACATGGTACCGGCACCCATCGTCAATGCCAGTCTCCTTTCAGTGACTTCACCCACCAGGATCTGCAGCGGAATGAAGAGCTGAAGCATGCCGATTCAGCAACCCCATGCGATAAACACTGACATCAACCAAGTTTTATTCCCACAGCCAGGGGACAAGATCTCAAGGCGCACTTAAGCTCAACCGAACAATCTATTCCACCCGAAGCGCCACCCTTCAACCCCCCTGGCCGCATCTGCATTCCAAATCCTCCCCGTGTAACCACCAAACAACTTCTTCATCCCCAAAACACTAGGTCAGAGGCTCAAAATCCAGCGCTAAACCCAATACGGCAGAACCCGCGCCAAGACTACCCTTGCATAAGACAACCTGCCAGCGCATCCCTTCAAAACATCAAACCATTCCTCCCCACCATACACCCACCACTCTGCCCCTCAATTCCCCACCCTCATAATAATCCAATCTGGCCCAACGAAAGCCATGGAGTCCATCCAGCGAATCTTATTCATTGCACCTAAGGTTCACATCTATGCTGTTCCACCCTTATCCAGTAACAGCGGATACAAGGCCGGGGACTGGAAGGTTGACCAAGAAAAGTCGAGGATATTCACTGCTCGAATTAGGATTGTGGAGACAGCTACAGAGGATGCAGATGGGAAAGAGGAGAAAGTGTGCACAGATGTTAGACTTGAGGATCCTAAGACCGGGGATCTCTTTGCTAATTGTCCCTACGAAGTTTGTTCCTTTACCTCCCTGAGTGCCTCGTTTCTAAGCCGGACTAGGCTAATCACTTATGTATCACCCCACAGGGTGCCCATTGTGTAGAACAAGTTATCGACAGTTCGAGATTTTTTGCTTTGAGAGTTGTCGACGGGCCGCGTAAAGCTATGCTTGGTATTGGATTTGAGGAACGCAGCGAGGCCTTTGACTTTGGCGTTTCTTTACAGGAGGTCCGCAGACACAATGATAGTGTTTCAGCCAACGAGAAGGCAAAGAAAGCTGGGGCGTTGTCAGGGTTGCCCAACGTTGAGGCAAAAGACTACTCCCTAAAAGAAGGGGAGACCATTAACATTACCATTGGAGTACGTCTCCCGTCCCATATCCCATTCCTCCTATGTCTCCTGCTAACCAACTATACAGAACAAAGGCCGCCGCAGAGCCCCTTCCTCTCCATCTCGCAATGCCGCTACAGGAGGCTTCCCTCTACCTTTCCTCCCGCCCCCGCCTAGCGCGGAAGACGTTAAGCGCAGACAGAGCCAACACGGCGCTGAGGATTTCGGAAAATTGGGATTCGATGACGACGCTTTCGGGGATTTTGTCTGATCGACTCGACTTGAGGAGATGCTTTCTTTTCTGTTTCCCCATTGGACGCTTCTTTTCCCTTTATTCACTTTGTCCGGACATGGGTATGGGTATATGTTTGGGATTCCTCGGGCGTTTGAACAGTAGTTAATTTATTCAATTTTTTCTCTCCTCCAAGTCACTCTGGTCGTCTTGGTGTGATCATGTGATGTCACTCGTGAAAATCAAAGACGGTCTTCAGGTGAAGCATGAGTAATATGAGTCATGAGGGGGTCTATGCAGGGGTTGGGAGGCACACTGTGGCTTAGCGTGGCACGGTAGGGGAGACAACGAATAGATGGAGCAACGAACAGTGGATCAAGTTTGATGTTTGCAGATTTATTGTTCACCGTCCCCCACCCCGCGCGCCCCCCCCAAGATGTTAGTTTGGTAGGAAGCAGAAGGGAGATTTTCTAACGCTTCGTTGACTACATGTCCCTAGGCGCTGGTGGATTACTGGGTTTTATACTTAGTAGATCACGTATAAACACTAGGAATGAGAAATTTAGACGAGAGTATCCTCACGCGAAAGGAGGGACGGATAAAGGGTTTAGCGATAACCAACGTTGCGGGGAGACTCTTTCGCGATGGGACCTGGTAGGTAAATGTATTCCCGAAGAGTCCAGAAAATGCGCTCCAGGGGGGGATAGCATAGACCATTAATATGTCAATGGCAGGGCGAGCAGTACCCATCTTCACTCGAGTTAGGTTTTTGTCTGCCTCCTCATTACCCTTCCACATTTCTCCATATCAGTGTACCCTTTTAGCAATTAGTACGAAGGAAAAAGCAGCTGTAAAACCCTTAAGCGATGAATTGGAGTCCCAAACCATGATTTCTTGGCTTCTCTAAATGTCCTGATGTGCAAGACCAGTGCAGTAAGCATCTCCTCTCTTGTCCCCGATGTTTAAAGAACTTTTATCGTTTTCTACCAAACTTCATCATTGACACGTTCGTGGTTACGGATTTGTTATCGCAATGCGGTGGGATTTTCATTTCCTGCTCCTGTTACTTTTTTGCCAGTTTGTTTACCTGTTTACTCCCGATTTTAGGAGGCGAGCGTGCCATCAGAGGTATCAAACAGGTTTCTGCTAGATTCCCACTTTTGCGGAAAGCCGGTGCCCGATCATCCGTCATCTGTTCCCGGCCTCAGAAATATACTAAATCCGATCCCGCCTCTTGCGGGCTGAGGGGAGGTGAGTTTGTAATGCCATATCTCTTGGCTTGGGCAGGTTTGCCGCATGATCCTACCGACTGCCTCTGTCCTGACGGCTACTTAGAACCGGTGCACTGGGCTCCTTGAACTACTAACCCGATATAGGTGGTCACAGAGTAGCCTTCCTCACAGCACCTCTAAGATACATATGAAATAACACCTGCGGGGCATATAATATCCCTGAGCGGAAAGCATTTTTAGAACCTAAACTCCGAGGCTTTCTAACTCGCTCCCTGCTCCATTCCATTTGTTTGTTCGGTTCTCGGGATATATCTAGGCGGACCTGCGCTCATAAAACGTCACGCATGTCGCCCCCCCGCCATCCATTGTTTTCCCCCGCAGTGTTATCTAACTTTTGGATGCCACTTGCACGCCAAAGCCCAACGTCCGGTACAAGGAGGGCCGCACTGGACTGACTATGAGGGGCCGTCCGGCCCCGTTCTGGGTACAAGCCCCCATTGTGGAAATGGGGAACACACAGAGTGGAGGTATGGTCGTCAGGGATTGTGTTTACCAGCCCACTCCAGCCTCTTGTTCCCGGAAGTTCTATAGCACCTCACAGGACCCCCCCGGTATTATATTGAAGTTGGATTTCTGGAGATCTGTAGAGTGCCTGGTGGCCTGGTAGTGGGTATTTCCCCAGTGTTCTGGCCTTCATCTCGTCGCAGAAATAACCCCCCAGTTGGCTTGTTATGGACGTTTGGTCACGGCGGCTGTGATAGGGCGAGTCGTGGCTTCTTCATGGTTGAGCTAGTATGGTTCCGGAAGACTAGACGTAGACCCACTTTTCGCATAAAATGTGTGACAATTTTGGGGGTGACGGTAACCGTAATGCTTGTAATTTGTCTTGGCTAAACATGTTTTTACTTGTTATTCTTCACACAGGTGTATTCCTGAGTCTCAACTTCATGTATCTTAAAGGCTTTTTCATTCTATAATGTATATCATTGTAGTCTTCTTGTATACTCTTTTAAATAAAATTACAAATCATGGTTGAATTACTTTTAATCTATCGTAATCTCTTTTTCAAAAACCTCATTTTTAACATGTTAGAATATTGATTTGTCATCCTTAACCTATAATGCCAAGCCAAATTACAAGCATTACGGTTACCGTCACCCCCAAAATTGTCACACATTTTATGCGAAAAGTGGGTCTACGTCTAGTCTTCCGGAACCATATCATACAAATTTTTTACTTTTTTATGCTTCAGCTGTCCTACATATTCATGGATCCTCCCGTGCATGCAATGCAGGCCGCAGAGAGTCAAACATCAGTAGAGAATAGTAGTACCCCCCCCCCCCAATTCCATTAATCCGTTCGTGTGGCCCTGCAGCATGCGGGGGCGTGCTCCCCAGTAAGAAGTATGGCACGTAAAGAGAAGCGTCTAGACAAACAAAAGGGCAAGTAAAGTGGATATAATAGATAGCGGCCTCCCTTCCTGCTTTGTAGGCTTTGTGTGCGATTAACGAACCGTATAGGGCTAGTTATAAAGGGTACTGGTAGGAAAATATAAGCGGAAATATGTGTGCCTCCAGATTTTTTAAATTGCTCTCAACTCCAGGAACCGGCGGCTGGCGGGGGTACGCTACGAGGATGCCTTCGTCCCTAGATGTGCCACCCGTGATACGACCGCAGCTACTCCGACTGTCCCTAGGACCGCTGGCACGGGCACAGCCACTCCCCCCATTCAACTCAGCTCCACCCCTCCCACGAACACTCCTCATCCCCCGTCTGAATCTCCAGCCTCTTCGCCAAGAAGGGCCAAACGAAGTCCTCATATACACGGACGCAAGCCACAACCCCCTCGACGGCACTTCCTCCGCAGGCATCTACAGCGATGGCGTCGAATCCGTCTCGAGATCCCTAAGACTCCAGCCCGGACTCACGAGCGTGGAGGCGGAGAGAGAGGCCTTGCTCCTCGGCATAGCTATCGGATCACGGATCGCAGGGAGGACTGGGAGGGAGGTTGTTACGGTTTGTGGGGACTGTATTCCTGCGTTGCAGGATGTGAACGGGTTGATTCGTGAGGGGAGGATCAGGGATGTAGGTGGTACGAAGGTTACAGTTACGGTCGAGTGGGTTAAGGGGCATAGTGGGGTGAAAGGGAATGTGGAGGCTCATAGACTGGCAAGGGAAGATTGATCTTGTGGTGCCGAAGTTTCATTCGGGGGGGGGGGGGCAGTTTTTCCTTTTTTGATTTGCTATCGAGAAGTTGTGATTGTTAGTCTCTAGTGGTTCCTTCCCATGATTTGATTAGTTCGCTATTAAATTTTCGTATTCTCTTGGGGCTCGGTGGGCGAGTGCTTCCTACATTGCATTTTGTTTCCCCCCTTCGTCCCTTGTATCTCCTATCTGGTTGATTTACACGCTGTAGAGCCTTTATTCTCAATTGTGGCAATCGGGAAGCTATTGCCAGTTCTGCTATTTCTGCTAATACCTTCCGCCCACTCTGATCAACACCCTAATATAGCTACCGAGTGATATTTTGTGGGTTTCAGGTGAAGTTGGATTGGCAAAGTATGTGCGCTAGTCTACATGCGTTGCAGAATTCTCCTAGCCGAGAGCCCATTGGCTGTGTTTCACGGTGTGATTCTGAGTAACGTATCATATCTCGGGGGAGGCAAGGTTCCACGACCAAGCCCTCTTACGAATAGGAAGAGCGCCGAGACAGATTTCCCGAGAGGCTAGGGCTAGGGCTGAAGTGAACTTTACTGCCCCCACCTCCCTATCGCTACAATACCCCGGATGCCACATCGCCAAAACTTACAGGCCCGAATTCTGCTCCCCCCAAGAACTTGAACTCCTCCTAACTTACAGGTCGCTGTTCAGCAGCTGACGGGGCTCCAAAGCAGCGGTTAGGGATCGCCCCTTAAAGCATAGCCATACCTACCTACAGTACAAACTCCCCGCTGATGCCAGGACACCCATCTAATAGTCTTAACGGTATCGTAGTGGAGGCACAGCCACAAACCTTTGTACTCGCCAAAAAGGAAAAGTCCGTTCCCGTCTCTTGCCTACGCCTGATGAGCCGTCATGCCGCTCCTTGTTGTGAAATAATCTCACTATGATACACCCGAGAACTTCCGAAGACAATACCTAGGGCTTTCTTTGATGCATGGTATAATACGGGGGCGGCGGGTAGCAATAAAGTTCTCACTATCGCCAAGCCGACAGACCGGGCGAGAGGGTTAGCCCGCTCTCATCGGGAGAGAATGTGAATATCGCCCTATCTTCCGCTGGCTAGGAGTGTGAGGTCTAGATATCGAAGTTCGGGGTCTGGAGTAAAGGACTGTTTTTTTCCTTCTTTTCTTTTTTTTGACGGATTTGCAAGGGTCTATGCGGATGGCGAAGGGGTTTAATAGGGTGAGAGTAGGATGTGGAGCTTTAATCTTACACATGATATCCATCAATGGCCTAATCACAGATCCTCACTCGTGATGTTTTCTCAAAAAAAACAAAAAAAACACCCTATCTTTACGGTAGGATATATTATGGCAGCGTAGGCCCCTTGGGGCCTAAAGACGGTTATAAAGGGCTTACTGCTTTTGTAGCTTGTCCGAGACCCGCAGTTCGATAACGATAGCGGTCGGCTCTTGACAACGTTGGTGGCAGGCCAAGTCGCCACCCACCCCATCACTCAGGCACCTGCAACCCCCCCCCAGCATACTTATCACCTTCCTGCAAGCTAAAATTCCACATGACCCCTCACAACTTCTCCGCACTATGTGAGGCCCCTCGCTCACCCCTTCTCGTCATGACAAAGGTACATACGTTCCTAGCACTACTCATCATACACGGGGGGGCTGGGCCATCGCACCTGCGGGGATTAGCTGTTCTGGGAAGTGGAACCTCGCCAAGCTCGTTTGTGATTACGATGGGGATGGAGGGGCGGCGTGAGGAGGCTTTGGGCTGCCTGAACCGGGAGTGGGATTGCCAATGGTAAGATCGATGGGCGGGGCGACATTTGTAGGGCGCTGGAGGAGGAGCGCGGGTTAGACAAGGATTAGTCAGTGGTGTTAGGGAGTGGGAAGTGGTTTCTGCTAGTCGTAGGTGAGTGGCTTGTTGAGGGGATGGCATTTGTGGCTTGCCGCAGGGTTTATTCAACCTTGTTTCGCCATGCTCAACCTTTCTTCCTAAAAACAGACACCTCTCCAGCGTAATAATCATCTTACCATCACTGAGCAATGCAAGGTGAGCTCGTGAAGAAAATCTTGCACCCTACAATACTCTGTACAAGAATGCTAAAGCCAACCCATGCAACTCCGTCTAACAAACAAAAAATAAAAAGAGCTCCGCCCCAACCCTCGCCCACGAATTCAGTCTCTCCGGTCTAACTCTATTCCACGGCACCCCTAACCCTCAACTCTTCCACTAATCTCCGGTAGTCTTTCAATAGCTCGGCTACTTCACTAATTTTTAAATCGCCGGGGTCCTCTACCTCCAAAAACCTTGTAACAGGGGGTGGGCTCATTACTGCCGCCTTTTCCTGCTGTGACTTTAAAGAGTTCGCCAGATCTGGGAACGTCTGTTGTAGCGATTAGCAAGCACTCTATAGCATAAGGCAGGGGAAATTAACGTACACTCAACAGGTCTACGACCGGAGCACTATCTTCACGCTTATGTCCTTTATGCGCATTCTCCTGGCTCGGAGCACCTAGCGCTCTCATACTAGCCAGTGCCGAGTCTGTGTTAGTAGCGGGTGTTGTAGGCGTCGAGCTTCGCGAAAACCCTCTCACAGCAAACCTCCCGAGCGAGGTCCCCAAATTCATCACAGTCTCTAGTTTATCCACAGCCACCGCCGCAGGTATCGCTGCAGCGCCACGAAGCCCACCAGTACTCTGTTCCTTCTCTTCAGCCTTTTTACCGCTCTGATTACTCATAACACTCGTCGCACTTTCAACCCTCTTTATGTTGCTAGTAGAAGCTCCCCCATCCATGCCCAACCCTGAGATAGCAGCAGTTATCTGTGTCGTCTCTTGCTGCTGCTCCAAAGCCTCCGTAGTCGGCGAATCCACAAGTCTCCTAGCATCCTCCAAAGTCTTCGGTAACTCCTCTCCCCGCTTTTCCATCCTGCCAAACAAAAATTTATAGCTGCTTTCCAAGGTATTTCCGATGCCCCTGATACCTTGATCTGCAGTGCTCACAGCACTGGTTGCAGCACTTGTAGCAATGTCGATCGGAGTAAGATAGGACAACCTCCTTGTCGCTGCGCCACCTAGTGCTGATGGTTGTAGGGATGTGGTTGAGGAGGAGGCAGAGGCGTTAGATCCGATTGCTCTTGTAGCAGTACTTTGGTGCGTCGAAGCGGCAGCTGACGCAGCGGCCACGTGAGCCATAGCAAGTTTTTCAGATAAGTTAGCTAATGGGTCACCAACCGGTGTAAAAGGTATGTCAGGTGTTAACGAGCGAGAGGTTATCGGACTTCTACTCCGACTGCGACTGTTTGGCTGCTTCGGAGGATTTGCATCGTCGACTTTCAAGGTAGCCAAGTCAACTGTCTCAAGAAATGAGATAGCGGCTTCAAGATTAGTCAAACAATAGGCAGCTTCCCCATCAATAGCTTTCTTCGCACGAAACCTTTGAATGAAGAAGAGGTTGGATATGATATTGAAGTTCTGAGTCGGTGGTGAAATGATCAGAGTATAAATAAGTGTTGGCAAGATATAGTCTGCCGAAGAGGAGGAGTTATGTGTCGATAGCCAATCTGCGGATAAACCCATCAGGCGAAAAGTCAATCAATGGAAATGGAAGCAGGATATCGAACCAACGATAGCCTTGTGGGCTTGCTTTAAAGATAGAAGTTTTCCGAGGGGAAACTTTAGGTTGTTCATTCCAACCAAAGCCTCCACTGCCAGTCGTAATTCACCTTCGACATCACCCTCCGCACCATCCAACTCAACTCCTAGATGGCCTAGTTTGACACCGACCACATTCAAAGCTGCCATTTTACTCCTCAAACTTTCGTCCCGAGCCTCATCATCTGTACTCTTATGCCTCCAGATACGATCATAAACACCCTCGGTAATCCTTCTCTCAACTGCCTCTTCAAGAGCCAATCGCTTGGCTTCTAAAAGCCTCCGGTCCTTTTTCTTCTGGGAAATCTCGCTGATAGAAAGCATCTGGGTTGGATTCTTGGAAGCTGCTGGGGATGCTCGCGGTTTCTTGGACGCCAAAGAAAGATAAGAATGCGAGACGTGAGTATCGACATGCTGAAAAGCCGCAACATAAAACTGCTGAAAGAGCTCCACAAGCTGTGCAACCGCCAGGGGCGTCGGATGAATTTTCATAGATAAGGAGTCTATAAAACTAATGTTTCTCAATAGCCATCCTCCAAATTCAGTACTGTAGTTTACAGCTGCGTGAGGGAGAAGGATAATACCTACCGATCTGTCAGACTGAGAAGCTCGATAGGGAGAGCGTCGAATCCATCCGGTAAAGGTAGCGGGGGGGCTTCATCATCCTCGCTTTCCTCAAGCTTGGAGGCCGACGAAGCCGCGGAGGGTGCGTCTGGAACCTCTGGGATTGTGAGTTCCGCCTGTAATTTCGAGAGAGGATTCGAGGTCGATGGCTCCAAGCGAGAAAAGGAGCGGGCTCCCCTCAGTCCAGGCCTATCTGGGGAAGAAGACCGTAGAGATGGGGACGGAGAACTAGATGGCTCAGGAACTATCATTTGGTCAATGCTCCTGTCAGCCATAGGAAAGTGTATAATAAGCGGAATCAAGCAATGAGAGAAGAACTGGGAGGAAAGGGGAGATGGAGGGCATGGTCACCTCGAACAGAAGTCATGATGGTTACAGGGTCACGGTGAAGAGGTCATAGGAATAGAACGCGGGAACGTCAGCGGGGGCGGGGCTCGGCGGGAGGAGTTGGTCAAGTATGATATGATAGGCTTGATGTGCATGGGTCTTACCGTAGCACTGTCTTCCTAACCCGCTGGGCTCTTGCCAGGATGGCCCCAACCGCGTTGTTCTCAGAAATTCTGAATTCGCAGAATTTTGGGTCCCATATCAACAAAGAATTTGGCAAAGGCGAGCAACACTCAATGTTAACATACCGTAACACATGCTATGATATCATATCTATAGAATTCTTAAAGAAAATCCAAAAATTTAGAAATGTCTCTAGTTTTCTGGTCCCCCCTTTCTATTTGATCATTTTTTTAAATTTTTTTTAAGTGGAACAGGAATTGGCTGATCTACAAGTAAAATACCGGGCCATTTTCTTCTGCCGGTATGTTGTTGCGTTTTTACGGTAATAACTGACACACGTGATAAGAGCTTTCCGGTCCTGGCAATGGCTTTTGTGTAGCTCGGGAAATGCCTACCGCCGACGACAGCACAGCCCAATCCTCTTCGATCCCAACAAGATTATGTCATGCGCCAAGGCTTTGAAAGACAGTTAATGACGAGGTCCCTTCCCTCACTCTCGCCTTCCACTACTCAGTCCAGTACTTTCCTCACTTTTTGCATGATGGTCGCTTTCTCTAAGTCTACCGGGCCATGCTCCGATGCGGGCCGTATTGCAACAAAATTCCTGTTGCCCCTCCTCGTGCTCTTACCCTTATCCGCAGTTGTAGCTACCCCGGATCCTCTCCCTCCGGCAGCCGCAGCACCTATACATCCCGGTGATGTGTTAGGGCCTGGGCCAGTACTGGGGGGTGGTGAAGCTCCCGAGGGGCCTGGCGCTGGAAGGGGGGGGGTTGATCTTGTGTTTGTAAGTGCCCTTCACCCTCCTGGAAGCTTACCTGAGTTTGGAACCACAAACTTACCCTTATAGTCTTTACGCCATGTCCTACACCATGGAGCCGATCGGTGAGAAATATTCTTTTGGAAGGGCTGGGTTCGGTTCTACTAATTCTTACTGTAGCTATCCTTACCAACTCCGACGGTTAGACATCCATCCGGATACCCTTATTGCCACCGAGGATGATCCCCAGCTTCGGTCTCGTCCTCAGCATCGCCTGTCTTCTGGTGCTCGGCCGATCACGCGTTTGGTGGATCGGTCTAGAGAAACGATTGAGGATATGCTTTACGCCCACCGAGCCCACAACCCCAGAGCATTCTCAGATGATGACTGGACCACTGAAATCATTCCGATGCCTAACATAACCGACAAAAGAACTGTGTTGAATCTTGCTCATATTGCAGCGGATGCGTACATTGAGGCCGAGGGCACCGAAGATTGGCTAGATATTGGACAACCCTATAACCTGACAAATGATTTTGGATGGGAAGGAGATGGGCTTCGTGGTCACATATTTGCGGACGAAGCCAATACGACGGTTATCGTTGGGCTTAAGGGCACGTCACCGGCTGTTTTTGATGGGGCGGAAACGACCACAAATGACAAGATCAACGACAACCTTTTTTTCTCGTGCTGCTGTGCCAGAGTTTCGTACTGGTGGAAAACTGTTTGCGATTGTTTTTCCGGAACAGCTTATACCTGCGACTCCGTGTGCCTTAAGGATTCTATCTTAGCCGAGAATCGCTACTACCGTGCAGCCCTGAATCTATACACAAATGTGACGACTATGTACCCCGATGCTAATATCTGGCTTGTTGGCCATTCACTTGGTGGATCCGTTTCCTCGCTGCTCGGCCAGACATACGGGCTTCCGGTGGTTACATTTGAAGCTGTTGGCGAGGCCTTGCCAGCTCAACGGATCGGATTGCCGAAACCTCCGAGCGACAACCCACGGCATGTCAAGGGTGTGGCTGTATTTCACTTTGGAAATACCGCTGATCCTATATACATGGGAACGTGTAACGGGCCGACGGCTGGATGCTCGATTGCAGGATATGCTTTGGAGACTCGATGCCATGGTGGATATGAGTGTGTGTACGATGTGATCACTGACCTTGGCTGGAGGATGGGTCTTGGCTATCACAAAATCCAAGCCGTGATTAGAGATATCATTGACAAGTACGATCACGTCCCTGAATGCACCTATGATCCTAGCTGCGTGGACTGCTACAATTGGAAATTCATCGACGGGAATCAGACCACAACTACCACTACGAGTGTACCGACGACTACTTCCACTAGCACTTGCAAAACGCCCGGATGGTGGGGCTGTCTCGACGAGAAAACAACGACAACCGTGGTCACGACAACCTCCACATCCACGAAAACTAAGCCTACAACAACATGCACTCATTACGGGTGGTTCGGTGGTTGCCTCGACCCAAGCCCAACCACCACAACCACCACCGCGATGACAACCTCAACCGCAACCACAACCCCCACCGTAACCACCATTATCACTAAAACCGCCACAAGGACCAGCACTTCTACCCCAACCAAAACCTGTACGCACTACGGCTGGTTTGGCGGGTGCCTAGACCCTTCCCCAGTCACGAATCCGAGCACTCCAGTTGCACCGACGAGCACCCCCTCGCCACCACCACCACCAGCGGAAAAATGCCGGAAGTTCCTCTTTTTCGGTCACTGCTCTACCGCCTCAGCTCCTACGTCTACAACCAGAGCACCCCCGCAGCACTCGAAGACCGCGGAATGTAAACGCCCGGGAATGCTTTGGGGATGTTGGGATTCAAATCGGAATGCTGAACTTCGATGAGTGGCATGAGTGGTTGTATCATTTTTTTTTTGGCAACGGAGTTCTTTCTCTCTTTCCCTTTTTATTCTTCTCTATTCTGTTCTTGGGATCGGTCTGATTGATTGGATGGCTTTTACTTTCTATGATTATGTAGGTATGGATTTCTAACTCATTGTTGCTTTCCCTCCCCCCCGAGCTATCTACCACCACCCGCGGAGTTCCAGTCACTACCAGATGTCCAGCGTATATGCAAGCTCGAGAATTTTTAGACGATATATAAATTTTGCCATGATAAATTTGGTTGTTTTTCTTAGTTATGGGAGTAAATTTACATACATCCATACATATAGCGGCAGGAATGCCGTAAGTGCGTTCGCTTGTTTATAACCTACGTCTTCAAGTTGTTCTGGCTTTCATAGGTAAATTCGGTACCGATATTGTACTCGGGGGCGGACGTAAATGATGGGATGGGCAGGAGTTCGAGGTGTCAAAGCTTTTTACCCTTCCCAGCATTAGACCTGCATACCAAACCAAAACATTTTTTGCCTCTGACCGTAATGAGCACGGGGACTTCAAACTCCCTGTTCCTCCCATCATTTACGTCCACCCTCTAGTACTCAAGTGCAATAACGCAGTGAGGCGGACGACGATGACGAGGGGGCAGCTAACGGTGCGCTGGGGTCTGGTGGATAACATCAAATTCGGTTGGTGTTTGTTGTTCCAACTGTGCAAAATTTAATGCGAACTTGGTTCGGCCTGGGGCCTTTTGTTAACGCAGACACTCATCTAGGTTACGTTACGTGCTGATAAGAAATATAATATTCTTTGGGAAATTTCATCGATAATTGCTGTAAGTTACCGGCAATATACTTCTAAGATACCGCACGAGGTACTCGAGTAGGGACTTGGCAATACTATAAAAGAAACGTGCCCCTCAGGTTTTTATTCAGAGCCCCGAGTAGTGATACAGAAACACAAAGCTAGCCCACCTCGTGCGATGCCAAATCCCATACAAGTTGGTCGGTTTGGGGTGGATTTCCGCTCTCCCCCCTCAGAGCAGGCTTTCAAATTTTGTAGAGCAACAAACTCCCTGTAGCCTGAGATTTGACTATGTGAATCTTAGGTTAAACTCCCCCTCGGGGTGAAAGTAAAAAAATTACTGAATGTTTCTCACTTGGTTTTTAGATGGGGGTGTTTGAAAATTGGTTTAGCGTATGGAAAACTGGGGGGGGTGGTCACATTTCTTTTCCTGCTAAGATTGTATAAGACTATCAATTACCATAAAGTGACTAGTTGGAAGGCGTAGAATTTGGGGCGAAGCCCTTGCCTCTTGATAAGTATTTTGTCGAAGTTTTTGCCCTGCAGTGCAAATTGGTGTTGTGATAGTTGAATCACCTATGTTGGCGGTATGGCAGCCGTTCAGGGACCTACTTTTTTTCTTCTTCCATGTTGGAATGATGATAAGGGAATCTTGCCTGTATCTGCCATTTGACACTTGAGCACCGTAATGTGCCGTGTGATATAGGGGGCGTGGAGGGATGAAGGAAGGAACCATGGTCATTGGCCCGGCTGCTTGTCACCCTATGATATGAACCTGTATGATATATAATATTAAAAACATAGTCCTTTTCTCTGCAAGGGCACTGTATGAGATTAGCGGGGACAGTTCCCCAATTTCTAAACCCAGTAGCTGAGGGCTATGACTTGGAAAATACTAGGGTTTTGAATGTTTGAATGTTGAAAGTGGGGAGGTTCTCTTGACTGCAGCTTAATCCATGTAACACAATCTTCCCAGAGTATTGTCGAGATGAAAATTCTACAGTCAGAGTTCAATAGTGTCTCAAGATACAAATAGAAGCGATGCGGGAGCTGTTTTTAGTGGCGCTACTGTGGAGTGCCGGTAGGTATGGGAGATATCAAGATTGCACCAAGTCGGTACATACAAAGACATGAATAGTGTACTATTCATTGAGCTATTTGAAAGCTAACCACCAACTCAAAAAAGCAATGGATATATCTAAACTCATGCAATGCTCTTTCAACGTAGATATAAACCAGCATTAAAAATCACTTCCTGGACATCCCACCACTATCACCACCACCACTAACTACAAGCATACACACAAGGGCAAGCATCTCCAATGCCTTACCAATTCTCACCCCTACACCTAAACCTGACCTTTTCCCGCGGCGAATTCCCTTGCCCGAACCAACAATGCCCAACAAAATTCTATGTCGAGATCCCCCTCCTAGTGCAAAACACTAGGACCCGCACCGCCCTCCCAGCCACAGTCTCCCAGCCAACCAGAGACCTCCTCGTCGGGCAATGCTATGCTTGTCAAGAGCGCATATGCCTACTCTGCCTCAATGCCAAGCACGTAGGCTCGCAATGCCAAGTGACTCCATGCCCAGTCGCACTGGATAGGTTCCGAGAGGCATGGGATGCTTTTGAGAAGGCTTGTCCCGTGAGTATACGTGCCCGGCACGAGGAGACCTTTGAGGAAGGGGTAGTAGGAGATTTGGATGTGTGGGATGCAATCATGCTAGTGCACGAAGTGCGCATTCGTGAGGCGCGTTTTAAGGAACAGGGGGAGGGGGAGGAGGTAGAGGTGAGGAGCATCGTTAGCGTTGGGGATAGTGAGAGGAGTTTGGAGGAGGAGGAGACGGAGGAGGAGATCGAGGCCAGGGAGTGGGAGCTATTGAGGGGGGAGTTGAGAGACGCCTATGAGGTCTTGATGGAGGGGTGTAAATGCCCGGATGGGAATTGAGAGAGCAGGGAGTCTTGAATGGGTGGAGAGTGATTGGTTATGATTTTGAGCTGTGATTTTCTAACATGAGTGGTTCATAAGATAACTGTTGTTAAGGCTTTGCTAGCGGCATTCACGAACGAACTAGTGACTAGTGACTAGGCTAGGTATGAGTAGATTGTTTGCAGATAAAACATGTTACTGATGCTTAGCTCTTTTCATGCAATCTATACCGCGATAAAATCTAAATATTTTTGGTATTGTTGTTAGCAACGAGTGTTCGAAGGATACAGTAGGTAGCAGTATCGGGTACAGCTAGTACAGTACTGAAAATTACATCCGTAAGGTACAATACAGGGAAATCGTATCTTGCGCTATGAGATCTTATTCCGAGGCGATGCCGTCTCTTTCGATAGGAGCCCACACCGCAAAGGTTGCTGACGAACCAAGTTTCCTTAAAAAAAGCTGATTTTGGATGGTCGATTTGCAGAGCTTTGAGGATTACAGGACAAAGGACTGAATGATAAGGCATATGAGGAGGATTGCGCACAAAAGGGTGCTACTGAGGGAGAGCCAAGCCGGACCTACGATGTCCCTATCTGCGATGCTACAGCAAATTTTGTGTCATACTGGTACCCTGCTTAAACTTACCTTTGGAAGCTTATGAGCGGCCGAGTGAGAATATGTGATGAGGGCCTGCAGGCGCAACGGGCCAAGCTCCCCGAAGAGAAGCAAAGGAGGTGGGGTGGGTGACCAGTGGTGTTTTCTGATAGGATAGGGGAATGAAAGGCCAAGCAGATATTTAGAGATGGGCGTGTGGAGATTCTAGTAACTGTAGAAATAGGAAGGGGGGCTCTCACGATAGAGTGGGGGGGGCTAGAACCAGGTGAGCTAAGGGGTGGGGATGACGCTCGAATGAAGTAAGGAAGGAAGGGAAATAGGGGGAGAAGTGGCCATACGGACCCACTGTGAATCCATTAGAATGAAAGGGTAGGGCACTTGAGGCTAACAAAAAGGGGGGCAAGGAGTACGGGGGCTATGAACACCCGTCATTAATCAGATATTCACTTAAGACATCTACCCCAAAGAGCCACCAGCGCTGTCCAAAACAGCAAGGGATTTCGCGCTAGATGCAGACCACCAAAAACTCACAGGCACCCACCCTCTAACGATAGTTGGCCATTGTCCGGCAATGTCCTAGACCCACCAGCTTGTTCGGGGTTTCTTTTAGGCTTTATTGGTGTGATGATAGCTCCGAAAAGACTCTAATTTGATCTGGGCATCCGGCGAGCTGACGGGTGTTTAGCTACCAGAGCGTCGGAGCGGATGGGCACAGGGGGCTTTTTGCTTTCATTGGTAGAAGGTGCTATGCTAATTCGCGAAAGCCGTTTCGCGCCTGGATCGCACTTTCATGCGGACGTGTGAAGTTGGTATAAAGGACTTCCGAAGTAGGTTTGGTGTATTGCACTAGCCGTTTTTTTAAGTTTCCCGCGCGGGGGCTCAGAGAGGTGATTCAGTTATGTAATAACTAGTGGCATCACTCCTACTAGATCTTGCGTGAACTACAGTCACCTAGACTCAAGGGGTGCCATCAGGTACTCCATAACCGAATCATCTATCTGAACCCCCGTTCCAGAGACTTAAAAAAACAACTAGTACTGGAGGCAGATAGAGATGTGATAGAAGGTTTAGAGAAAATGGGTGGATTTAGCAGCCATGGTCCATTTGAATCGTTTGGGTTATGATCAATAAAGTTTCTCTTCACTGATAATTATGATCAAATTGTCATATATACATATACAAGAAGTGACCTATAGGCACCCGCTTCATGTTTCGTATTGTCCTCAGAAGGGGACTCTGTAATAAAGTTTCCTGAAAATGGAGAATTGATGACAGTTGGGGGATAAAAGTAGCAATGGCATAGCCTGATAATTCTTGAGAAAATTTGGTTGTTAGAAAAAGAGAGATATAAGCTCCCATTAGCACGGGTTATCTGTCCATAATCAATGAAATAACAGCTTTGCTGACTAGGTGAAAAAGAAGCTAACGGAAAATAGAATATAATGAAGAGGGTGTCTTGTTAAGTTCCATTGTCGGAAATACCTTCAGATGGAGGTAGTAGGTAAATAGACTCTGTGCTGCAATACCAAACAACTAATTAGGGGGTTAACTCACTAATGCTATATTCTACAAAGTGGATACCATTATCATAGAAGGAGAGGTAAAGGTTTACCTAAGAGCCATGTCTATTTATGATTGCCCAGTCAATTAGTGTATGACTGGCATTACCTCTAGGCGGGTAAATACCCGCCAAGGCCTTAATAAAGCGCTTCTTGGCCAAGCGACCAATGCGCCGAGCCAACTAACCCCACCTGTTTTAATAGCCTGTTCTACTTTGAATTGGACTCACAAATGAAATTACCCATGGATGCCAATGGCGAGCAGTCAAATCGCCAAGCCATCAGCCGCGATAAGAGCTCCTTCCTAACGACACCTCAGCCCACCCCCTTTCATCGCACCAAATCCTCAGCCTCCCCACCGTCAACATGCCCCTCCTAGCTCTCCCCCCCGAAATTCTCCTCGAGATAGTATCCACCCTCGATGTCTGCTCGGTAAACTCACTCGTCCTCTCATGCTACCACCTAAACCACCACCTAACTCGAACACTCTACTCCTTCCCCTTAAAGGGGCGCGGCGCCGCGCTCAGATATGGCCCCAGAGCACTACTTTCCGTCGCCACCCGGGGCGACGCATACATAGTGGAGAAAATGCTAAAATGGGGTATCCTGGCGTGCTTCGACCGGCGTGTTAGTAGCGATTTTGAGAGGTGGCTCTTCAGTGGGGAAGGGAAAGTGCCCGCACTAGAGACGCTATTGCGCTGCGGGATGAACCCTATAGCGCCATTCGCGGGGAGTCTTGTACCGCTTCTTTATCGAGCGGCCGCAGCCGGTAATGCTCGCGCAGTAAGAGTACTTCTGGCATTTCTGCCTGTGGCACCGAGTCCACGTGACCGTCGGAACCATTATGTGCCGGCGTTGATAGCCGCTGTGCGGAAGGGTTTTGTGGATGTCGTGGAGGCTTTGTGTGAGGATAAACGGGTCGATCTTGGTGTCGTGGAGGGTGCCCAAAAGGTTTTTGTGCTGCATCTTGCCGTTCGAGAGGGTGCGCCAGAGGTGTTGCGGTGTCTGTTGCGAAGGAATGATATAGATGTCGATGTGCGGTGCCCAAGTGGAGAGACTCCACTTTGCTGGGCTGCGCGGAAGGGGGATCTGGCTATGGTGAGGTTGTTGCTAGAGGAAGGTGGCGCAAATGTTAACCTGAGTGGCGGTCTGGCCCAGGGTCTAGGCCCCGGCCAGGGTATTTGCCTCTCACGCACACCTCTGCACCTTGCAGCGATTAGTGGTCACTTAAGTGTTGTGCGGTTTCTAGCGGAATGGGAGGGAGTGGATATTAATGCCCAGGATGTTGGAGGTGATCCACCGCTGGATCATGCTGTAAGACCTGAGCACAGAAGAATGGTACGGGTGTTGGAGGGTGGTGGGGCTGTCGATAAGAGATATGAGAAGCGGAGGCAACATCGGGGGCACGTAGCGGCACTAAGGGGACTCGGATGTTTTTCACGAAGCGTGTAGAAGTATGCTAATGTACAGTAGTTATGATACCATTGAACACGAGCCAGGATTCGCTAGGATTTGGGGATGGCTTTAGTTTTCGTGCTATATTTCCGAAAGACCCTACGCCAAGAGCCGAGACACTTTTGCTAGTGATAGGTATTGCGAGTGACACTTGGTGGGCCCGGCTACATGAGAAGCCTGAACTGCCCCTAGCGGTCGAGTGCTGCTTCGGAGGTCGAATGCGCAATACAGAATGTGAAATACGCACTACATTGCTACCAGCGCACCCCTAAAAACTCAATGCCCACCCGATGCGACTATGTATAGTACAGTATCATCATACCGGTCCTGTAGAACACGCAGAGATATCGATAAATGGGTAGCGAAATCTAGTCTTGTCCATATAAGAGAATAGTGAAAAAAATGGGAGAAAAAAAGGAAAAGCGGAAAAGAAAAGATAAAGCTATTCTTTCTTTCTCTTCCGGTTCCAACACATAAAGATTCTGAAACTGTTACATACTGAAATCATCACGCCCTCAGCAGTGATCCCGAATTACGAAGTGAAGAGTAGGTACAGTATATTTCTCGCTCCTTTCTTGTCAGATGTCTAATAAAAGTAAAGTTCTGATCATCCAATTGCATGTGTATACCCCCCTAGATTCCGAGATACACAACATGTACTCTACCACCTAGGGTTATTGTCCTCAGAGGCCAATGTGCGTAATCACAGATCGAGGAACTATGCAACAACCCGCCAAACTAAACATGTCTCGAAATCTCCCTGGGGACGTACAACTCCTCCAGGTACAGTACTTTACATCACTCTCACCCAAACTTTTCCCCTTCAGCCCTACGATATTCTCCACCCTCCCCACCTTTGCCATTCCCACAATCGGCGTAGTATCCTTTTCCAAAATCCAGGCCAATGCAACCGCAGCCATAGTACACCCCCTGTTGTCCGCAATTTCTTTGACGCAGGAGATAATCTTTTTATCCACCTCCGAGGAGCCCACGGCGAAGAAGGCACCACCTTGGTATTTCCTCTCCATGCCGTTTCTCTCAGAGTCCGTTTCCGCAATTGGGAGACGAGTTAGGTGCCCGCGCGCCAGAGGTGCTCAGGGGATTATTCCAACGCCGGTTGCGCGGCGGTAGGGTATCATATCATGCTCCTCTTCGCGGTAAATGAGGGAGAATTGGTTTTGCATTGAGATGAATTTTGTCCAGTTATTTCGCTCGGCGGTCCGTTGGCAGAGGCTAGTGATGGTTGATGTCGGTTGGTCGAATTGGGGCGCGAGGGATGGGTCAAAACATACCAAAATTGCCAGGCCTACATTGGTGAGGCGCCGGTGTATCGAGCTCTATTTCCTAGCACGAGTAACTAAAACTCGCGGGAAGAAAGTAGGGTGGGGGAAGAAATAACATACTTCCCACTTTTGGTAAGATCATGCAACGCTTCCATAGTCTCCTCTGGCGAGGTCTTAGGAGCGCACCGATGAATCTAGAGTAGATCGGTGTATTCCAATCCCAACCTTTCCAGCGAAGCATTGACTTCTGAGAATACGGCCTTCCATGAGAGCCCTACACCATCCTTTCATCAACCCCTGATCCTCACCCATGCTCTTCCAAGAAAGCTACAAAGTGTCATACTCACCAAGCCGGTTAACACAATCCTTTCGAAACTCCAACTCAGGCATCATATAACTCTGCATCCCTGATTCATCCCCAACGGTGCAACAACACTTCGTCAGGATAACCAGCTTATCCCTCGGAATCTTGAACCTACTTATAGCCTTTCCGGCTCCCCTTTTGAATAGGTATTTGCCGTATCTCTATTGATGCCGAGATCGTAGGCTGCCTTGAGGACCTGCCAAAAAAAACCCCCGCTTCATCTACGCACCATCGTTCCCAGAGTTTATTCCCGAGCCCCATGGTCACGAGGATCGGGGCGAAGACTTTCAGGCCATGGTTCCCGATCAGGCGGAAATAGTGATTGACATCGGGCCATATTAGCCTGGGGATCAGCTGCTGGGGTGGGATACCATGCGTGTGAATTCTAGGGGTCGGTATATCCGCTGAAAGCTCATGAGCTGATTTAAATATAGGCTCTTAACTTTGGATGGAGCTTTTGGAAAGAGTCTATTTTCAGTGAGGGCGCACGATATAGCTGGGATAACTGCCGTTACAGGTACCAGCACAAGGAAATTGAGGGACCCGCCAGTCGCGATGAGTTCAGAGGAGGAGGGTAGCAAAAGCTGTAAACCCAGAGTATTTGCAGAGTATGGGAAAGAACATGTATCATTAATGTTCCTAAACCCTTCCCCACACACCGGATATAGAGGCCTATTGCAAAATTTGATCAATCTGCAGGTTATCCGTAGACACACCTAAGAGGGGGCTATTAATGCTAGGGGAGCAAGACTCAATATTCGCTCACCGAGTCTGGTCCGCCAACCCTACGACGACAGCAGAGTTCTGGCCAGTGCTAGGTTTTTTTTTATTTTTTACTTCCATCTTCGAGTTGTTGCGGGGATAAATCGCAGTGGCGGCACAACAGCTCGATCTAGACTCAGGGCTCAGACTAAAGGGTACGTATAATCGGAAAGTTCATTCGCTCGTCTCCCAAAACAAAACTAACTAAACATAAGTCTATATAAGAATAAAAGTATCTCAACCATTCTATCGTCTGCCACACATATCGATCTCTCCTTCAGGCATATCCCCATGATAACAATAAAGGAAAGACATCACCAGAAAACCCTTCTGTCTATCCTTTCTTCTAGAACAAATGAAACAACTAAAACAATTCTTCCGTCTTGTTCCTCATCAATGCACTTTCCTTGTCTCTGACAACTATCCACTTCCGTAAACTCTAACACGAGTACCCCACAGGTGCCAGTCAGGCGGGTGTATTATATTGTTGGATATTGTGAGTTGCTCACCAGAGCATAATGGCTTAGTCATTGAGCGGTCTGGATGTCATTGGTGACAGGTCTTGCTTGTCTTTTCTAGATCTTCTTTTCTTCTTCTCGCTCTTAAGCAAGTTCTCTCTCTTTTTTCTTCCTGAAAAAACCAAATCAATAAAAATCAGTCTCAACTAGTTTCTTATTTGGCCTTTCATCTCTCCCTGTCTTCGTCCCTGCAGCTTCCTCAACCGCATCGCTTCTGTGGAAATATCTGCTTGGCTCACTGCTCATTGGCTTAAACTCGCCACTCGTCATTTCTAACAAAAGAGAGTTGCTGCTGCTGGGTCAGCGAGTGATAAAACGTGAGGACGAGTACTCATTATCGACCATACAAGCAACTAAACTTATGGGAGGGGGCGAGGGTAATTCCCGGCACCGAAGAGGCATTAACGCGAGGAAGATATTTCTCCTCTTTTTTTTTCCCTCCATTTTTTACTATAAAAAAATCGCAAACCCCCTTGTTGCGCGCTTGTGAGATGGAAGCATCACACAAGCATCAAGTGAGATGCAGGGATTTAAATTGCACGAGTGACATTTAGTGACCCCTATCTCTCCGTTTCCGGGAATGGCGTAAGCGTTCCCATTCCAAATGAGACACTCCCTCCCTCCCGCCTAAGCGCGAAGATCCCCTTGCAAAGTGCATGGAAAGGGAAGGAAAAAAAAAAAGGAAAAAAAAAAGATCAGCAAACATCTCTTTCCCGGAACGGGCCGTTTTCGTTCAACGGGAAGGGCGAATCATTAGATTAATCGTTGATTAAAAATAAAAAAATAAAAGTTATATTTTTGGCTATTCTATCTGCATTCCAACCTCAGTCCCTCAACCGTATCGGGTAAAACGATTGGTACGTAAAAACGTGCAGAGCGCTCATTATGCATCGGAAATATAGTAACTTTAGTCCCTTTTTTTTTTTTTTTTTTGAAAGCGCCGTTCAGGGGCGAGGTACATAACTCGGGTTCCGGGCATACCCGCCAGCGGATCCTGTATAAGGCCGCCGCTCCCCACCCTAACTATAGGGGGAGTGGTACTGATCGGCGGCTTGGGAGAATTTGGGAATCTTAGTTAAAGATCTTGCCCCTCTTGCAAAACTTGGTCGTTCGCTCAGCAATCTGCCCAGTCGACCAACCAGTCGTCGGTCGGCTCAGATCACCAGAACGCCCGCGCACAGCTGAGCTCGGTCCACCACTCGCTCGGTGGATATCACAAAAATGCCGCTGGTTGATTTGCCCAACGAACTCTACCTCCTGATAGCGGAGAATCTCAACCCGAAAGACCTAAACTCGTTTCTCCAGACGAATGTTCGCGCTGCGAATTTACTGAGCCCGGTGCTCCTGTCCCTCGCTACCAAGGGGAAGTATGGTGTTCTCGCATTATCCTGGGCGGCCGCCCACGAAAATGCCTCGATGGTGAAATTCCTGATGGAAAAAGGCGCGAATTACTCCGTCAAGGAAACACTCGGGTGGACGGTCCTCCACCGATCGGCGTTTCTGGGAAACGCGGTAATGGTAAAAATCCTGCTGGACCACGGCGCACGGATATCGGATCGCGAGCAGCTGGGGAGGACAGCGCTACACTTGGCAACGCATAACGAACGGCAGAACGAAGGGGCACGGATCTTATCACTGCTGCTGGAAGGCGGTGCTGATGCAAGAACCCAGGACTTCAACGGCAGGACAGCGCTGCACGAAGCAACACAGATAAGTAACCTCCCGGCGATGAAAATCCTCCTCGAAAAGAACCCGTCCGCAGCACACCTCCCCGACTGCAATGGGCGAACCCCATTGCACCTCGCGGCGAAGTACGGAAAGGATGAGTCCGTTCGTTTACTGCTGGACCACGGAGCGGACGTCCACGTGCGCGACAACGACCAGCGCACGCCGCTGCACCTTGCGGCCATATCTTCCGGCCTGACTGTTGTGAGGTTCATAAGGGCCGGCGCGAACATTCACGATGTGGATTTGAACCGCCAGACTGCGTTGCATCTTGCGGCGCAGCACTCACATTTGTCTTCCGTGGAATCGCTGTTGGATGCTGGTGGGGATGTCACCGGACAGGATCGGGCCGGGCAGACGCCGCTGCATTTGACGGCCAAGTCTGGCAATGCGAGGCTCGTAGGTTACCTGTTAAGGAGAGGGGCGAAGACGAAGATCAGTGATTTCCTGAATAGGACTGCACTGGATGTCGCGGTACAGATGATGAACGATCACGTTGCGATGATGTTGGTGAAGGGGCAAAGGGAGGAGCTGGTTGTCTAGAGTCGGGAGGCGCCAAAGGTTTTTAGCTGCGCTAGTGTGGTGTTGCGGGTGATAGAATGTGAGCAGGCAGACCGCCTTCTTGTTTTAAAAGCGAACCGGACTAGTTTTTCATTTTGTTTTCCCCCTAGAGATTGAACTGTTGTGTTGTAACGAGCTAGATTTTAATGGTTCCAAGGAGTAACGAATTTACTACTATGATACTCATTTTCTTACAGCCGCTCACCCGAGCGATCCTTGTTCCCTAGCCTCGGCAGTGCTTCGTAAAACTGGGTTGAGTCTGATAGCTTCCCCACCTGAGGTTAACTATTTGAACACATGCCACTCCAGATGCATAAGCATATGCATTGGCCCAAAACTCGGATTTTGCTCCCTCTATTGAAGATTGGAAATATATAGGATTAAAAAGATACCACGTTCTAGGAACTCCTATAAAACCACATCCCTTAAAAGATGTGGTCACGGGTGGAAACTTTTGCGAATGGTTGTTTAGTTCATTGCTAGTCGATTTCAAGTGCTAAGCACGACACCATAAAAACTGGAATAATACTGTATGCCACAGCACTTGTAGAACCTTCAAAAATTTCCTCCCCGGGTCAAAGGGGGAAAACAGCTAGATACTTCCCTTTCATATCCCGTGCTTGGATAAATAAAACGAGAAATAAAACAGATTTTACTGGGCCAGGCAACTCAGACTTCCTGGTGAGACTCCTGACACCTTAAGTTTGATGGATGGCTTCGTTTTCCTACAACCGGGCACAAGTAACATTGACCATCGTGGAGAGGGTTTGAGCCCTTAAAAAAGGACTCTGGACATGGGCATGTGCTGTTCACGGTTGGTATGATAATGCGTAAACCAGCGAGATTCTGCTTGGGTTGTTGATCCCGTCCTCGTTACAGCTGGGAAAAGAGTGGGGAGTCCTTTGGGATAGGGGCCCGTTGGGATTTCGGACTTTATCTTGCTTATGCACTATATTATACCACTATTTTGAGAGATGCGATCTGATCATCCAATATCGCAATCAAATGTTGAGGTCCCAAGTTAGTACAGCATCGCGGGGATTTTATGCCTTTTACCAGGCACTATCTATACCACGCGTTACTAGAGAGAGGATAAGTTTAAAAGGAAGAGCATAGCTTGCCAGAGCGAAAACGGGCTAAAACGTCTCTAGCCCTCAAGACCCACAGCTGCTTTTCCACAAGACAAGGGGGGCAAATGAAACGAATTCTTTTCTTTTCCTTTCTGCTACCCCGCCGATCGCTAACCTTAAGGTCTAGAGTCGGATTCTACCACCTCGTAGCAGGATTGATAACCAATCTCCCAGTCCCCATAGGGCAGGATTTGAGGAATTCTCAGTTTTCCTGCCCTACATGACGGATCGCTCAATAATAACTGATTTTCAGCGTGAATTGAACTCCTGGGCTCCTGCTAATCGCGACAGGGATTAATTGGTTCTTGACATATTAACCACTGCGCCAGCTAGGTATTTCATGAAATGTCAACTTGGGAACAAATACTTATCCCCCTGGAATTTGGATTTCGGGATTTAATGGGTTGGGCGGTATATATCTTCCCAGGTTGTTTGCAGGTTTTAATGGATGCATTTAGTGAGAGGTTCTCTGCGATTTTAAACAGAGGCGTGGTTTGTACATTCATCCCGGGAGTATAGTAGGATGTGGAACTACATAGCCCAAGCGATACTAGTCGTTAAGTTCTCTGCCACGTTTACCCGTGCGGTCCAGAGAGAAATTAGGATGGTCTTGAGGGGGCTTTTCCGATATGATTTGTACCGGGTCGCCAGGTCCCCACTCAGATGAAATCTCCCCAACATCTGTTCTACTTCCTCCTACATAGAGAGGCCCTACCCCCCCCCCGGGCCAAACCAGCGCGTGCACATACACACACCGTTCAATTGGAAGAGACAAATCACACCATGATACCTTGGTCAATTGAGCCAAATAAAACGCTTCGAAGATTGAAACGATAAACGCGGGCTAATTCTACTCAAGACGGAGTAATAGAGTATCCCACGAGATTTAATGTTGCTCAATGATATCCTCTAACCTCTAAAATAAGCACCTACGTAGACTGAGTCTAAGGTTACGGTTTTAATGCCTTTCCCCTGTTTCTTTACAGGCTCAACCAGTATGATTACTTGCTCGAATATCTAGCGACTCATATCCCCTGTCCGACCTGGTTCGAGCGTTTAGACATCATGAAAAATTACTACTCGCGCCTAGTCCGGATTCCCAGATCTCTATTTTAATTTCATGAGTTTTCGCAGACCCACCCGCATGTTTATCAAGTCCATGAACACCTTCCCTAGCTTAGTCATATCTATGACACGGGTGACATCTCATGATTGCGACCATTCATTTCATTGTTTCATTTAATTTTTTTCTAGGCCGTCGATGTCTCTATTAGGTTTAGACCTCCCATACATGAATGACTCCCTGGCTCGCAATAGAATGTCTAAGACGAACAATCCTATCAATAGGGTGAACCACAATACTAGTTTGAAGAAAAATAAAACATCGGTCAGTTGAATTTTTGTAGGGCTATATAAACCAAACTGCTCTCCTTCTCCTCCTCCTCCTCCTCCTACCCATCCACCATCTAGCACCACCACCTTTTCAGGATACACAAAAATACTTCAGGAACCAACATCAACTTCGAAATATTAACCAGAAGCAAAAAATGGAAGAGCAAGTGTACACCACCACAGGCGGCTATAGAATCACTATCAGAGCCAGCAAGTCGGAGCACAAATCGAGACGCGAGCGCGGACACCATCAGAGAGAAGACACCAGGACACACCATGGGCAACCTCACCACGGCGGTTACTCCCAGGATCCTGCATACGGGGAACACGCCCAAGGCCAAGGTTATCCAAGACTTACGGCGGAAAACCTAGCAGCTCACCAGAGACAAGAAAGCGGTAACCACCCTCCTCAAGCCTACAGAAGGCAGGAAGAGGATACTGCAGCGCAGTGCGGCCAACGGCATCCAGAGCACAGGCGTCGCAGGCAGCACTTTGAGGATACTGCGCACGCACAGCATAACCAACACACCCACCACCACCACCATGCAGCACATCATGGACACAGGCAGGAATCGGGCCCTTACGAGGCTAACTCCGGCCATGCTAGGGCGGCAGGGAGGCCTGGGGTTGAGTATGTTAATCAGTCGTACGCGCAACCATACGTGCAACCACGCTATGAGGGCGAAGAGTATCAGCGCCAACATACCTACGACCCGGCATACCACCAACAGGATAGGCAGGAGTTAGGACAGGGAAGGTTCGGATATAGTTACTCCTACAGAGAGGAGGGTTTTCCAAGGAGACATAGAGCTGGCAGTTCCCAAGCTCAGGGTATGGCAGAGTGGGTGTTGTTCAGGGAGGGCATGAAGAATGTGGAGGAGAAGTCAGAGGAGGGGTCTATCCAGTGTGAGATTGAAGAGGTTGAGTAGGTGAGTGAGAGGTAAGGTTCGAATTGATAGGTTCTTGTGATAAGGGGAATTGGAGCGTCACGGGGGGGGGTTGGTTTTTCTAGACCTGTATCCCCGCGGATACAGCACAATAAGGTTTATGGGAATATTGTTAACGTTATTTTAAGCGGGAAATGTAACAGCTTCGAAAGGGCATTGATCCTTGAGTGTATCTGCCGATTTTGTATTGATTCGGGGTTCGGGGGATGATGGGTCTATGGTGGGGCTGTTATGTGGCTGCGAGGTTGGATCGGATACCTGGGATCTTCTATCCTTGGCGCATTGTATTGAGAATCGGGATTGCAAGGGCGCTGCTAATATGAGTAGCCCCCCAAATTTATTATTCCTCCCGGCACTATTCCATCTCCAATACTTAACCCATCGCACAATTCTGTATCCAGAGTCCGGCCCACACTACCCACTACCAAAGGCTCTTCTCTGTCACCTTCCAGGTATAGCCATTAATTTTAAAACTATCCCCAATATTTACTTCTCTCCCAAGTGCCGCCCTGTCACCGTCTTCGCCAGAAACCTGAGCCCCACCACTCCCACCACTCCCCCCCAGCGGGCCACGATCCAAGCATGCAAGATCACATGGCATCTTCACATCCCCATATTGATAAACCTTCTCCCACTTGCCATTGCCCTTATCTCTGACGTACCTTTCACAACTCGTCCTCTCACCAACTTTAACCATGCCTTGACAATACCCACCAACCCTAACTACACGCCCCCTCGCCCCCTCATCATTATCACATTCGAGCACCAATGCGATCCCCTCATCAATATCGACTTTCCGCCAGATCTCTTCGTAGTCCTTGACCTGGCCATCTTCATCATCCATCATTCTTCCTTTCTCCAGTGTGTCCCCGTTCGGTAGCGGGGAATTCACCCCAGAGTCTTCCCCGGGCGTATCCGTTCGAGAATCAATCTCGTGTACCCACCGCATCGGGGTTCCGACAACAGTTCTTCCCGCGATAGCCCATTGTGGGGGCGTTGAGTCGTCGAGTGAGGCGGGGAGACGGAGGTCAACGAATTTCAGGTTTGGGGAGGTAGTTACGAGTGTGCTTGTCGGTTCTGAGGCTGGGGCGGGGAGCCAGCGGATGGAGACCCGGGCAGAGATGTTTGCCATTGGGGGAGTGCTTAGAATTATTTCCTCTCGGATGGTGGGGTTTGATTGTTTTGGTGGGAGCTAGGAGGGGGAGGGGGAGGTGGTGGCGGTGGCGGTGGTGGTGTTAGTGGTACCGGTAGTGTGGTTGATTGCGGGGCACCTTTCACACTGCACAGAACCCGGTCGTTGGAAAGCATTGCAGATTGTAAACCTAACCCTTGTGCCAAGGTCTTAGTGTGCCGGCCACCCATCATGGACATTATTGTTAAGTATGATAATCTATATACCGGTATATGCGAGATCATAATCGTTAACCGGTGGGTTCTAGAGAAAGGACTTCGCCAGTGTATCGCGACTGATAAAAGTTAGGTTCTAATGGTTCCACTCAAGTACCCCACGAGCGCAAGCGAGAGTATTTACAACCACTAAAATTGGTAGCATCAATAGTCACTCGTTGCAGAAACTGAGCTTGGATTGAGCTTAGGTTGAGTTATACTAACTACTTCGGGGTGAAGTCCGGCGTCATCTTCCCTTCGGAGCGGAAGCACGATTTTCCGATTGCCGCCCCGGCTTATGCTGCCCCTACCCACGTGGACAATCCTTGCCACTGGACTGCAGTTCTCTCACTCGGGGCTGCGAATTTTGATCCCATCAACTATTTCTCCACCTTATCGTGCCCAACGTCCTCCTTTCCTCACGAACCCTCACTAGTGATGTCCACCCCTAGAAGCTCTCTAAGCTCAAGCTCTCCCTTATTAAAAACAGCAAACTCCGATTCCGGACAAGATGGCGACAGAGCCCAGCTCCTTGCGCTAGGACATAAGCCGGAGCTAAAGCGGAACCACACGAAGCTGTACAACCCTTCTCCTTGTCTCACCTCCCCGTATTTAACACGCACGCTGTAGGTCTATGCTAGGTCTCGCATTCGCCATCTTAAACTCGTGGACGGCGTTATCTGCTAGCTTATCAATTGCTCTCCCGTCTGGGGGGCCATCAGCGGTGCTGTGGGGATTGGTCATTTCGGGAGTGTGCGATATTTGCTTATCGGCGAGCCTAGCGGAGTTCTTGAGTGCTTGGCCGACGTGGGTTTCCCCCACTCTTTTACCACCCCCTCTGATCGTAGTGCGCTGACCTTCAGGGACAAGTGCTGGTGTAAGCCCTTTTCTCAGTAGTCCACTATATACCGAAGCCATATTCGGTGGTTGATAAGATGTGATGGGGCGGACAGGGACAATATCATTGGGTAGCCGAGATCTCGCCAGAGGAGTGGGTGCCACTATTAAGTTGGATTTGTGGGTGGATTAATTGCTCCGGTTGGGTGTTGCTAGTCGCTACCGGTGGGAGCTTGGGAGGGCAAGTCATTGGAGGGCTTGTGGGGTTGATGCGCCCGGTATGTGTTCGAGATCTTTATTGAATGGAGGCTAGGGCTCCGGCTGACTGGTGGGATAGGATTACAAATTGTCGAATTTAGAGACCCTTGGGATATATTCTGCTTTCACGATTGCTTCCTTCCTAATCAACGCATTTGGGAATAGGGTTTTGCCGTTGTTTACTAAAAGTGCTTGTTAGTACCCATTCTACCTTTCAACCAGGTTCGCAGAGGGGCTAACCGGAAGTAGTTTTTTGGTCTATTTCTGGACTTGCTATCATCTCGGCAACGCTGTTGATCGCGGCACCAGAATACCAACCCGCCGACGTCGTTTTCAAAAAGTTTGTCAATGAGACTGGCTGTAGGTCGATTGAATTGTGCTCCCTGGGCTGGTAATCCACGATGCTAACCGAGGGTGTTTGCTAGGGCCTGATGGGGTTGCCTGGCTGATGGGTGGGTTTCTAAAGATATATTAAACTCACGTAATTAATAGGGTGTAGGTTTCCTGCAAGGAGCGCTGGCACTCACCGGATATGATGCTGTTGCTCACATGATTGAAGGTAATGACATCTCCACAGAGCGTAGGCGTAGATACGAGCTGACCTCCCTGTAGAGATTCCGAATCCCACCAAGGAAGGGCCGATACTCATGGTGTACGCTGTGATGATCGGCATGACGACTGGGTTCTCCTTTCTTACTGTACTATTGTTTTGCATGGGAGATATTCGAGATGTAATTAGTGCTCCAGAGGGGTAAGTTCATGATTTCTTTGTGGCGCATATTCTTACAGAATCATAGGCCATTATTATCAATCTTTCATCACGCTACAGGAAACAAAGCTCTTTCAGCATGCCTTACAATGTGAGAAATGAGATGTCTCCCTATTTAACTATACTAAATATGGACAGCTTCCCGTTAGGCTGTCTCCTGTTTGCATCTACAACACTTATGACAACCTCCTCTCGGATCCTCTACGCCTTTGCCCGAGACAACGGTCTTCCGTTTTCAACTACCTTTGCGACTATTCATCCAACATTACAAGTGCCACTAAATTCCCTCCTCCTGACTACTATCCCAGTCCTGCTTCTTGGCAGCTTATACCTCATTTCCACCACCGCCTTAAACGCAATATTTTCCACTGCCGTTATTTCGCTAGCTTTATCATATGGGTTCCCGGTTCTGATCAACGTCCTAACTGGCCGTAGGAGGCTCCCCGAGGACCGAGACTTTAAGTTACCCGGTATCATAGGTTGGGTCTGTAATCTTGTGGGGTTGGGTTTTGTGGGAGGGTGCACAGTGCTATTTGTCCTTCCACCACAGCTTCCGGTGACTAGAGAAAACATGAATTATTCGTTTTTGGTATTTTTGATAATTGTCGGGATATCCACTTTGGCCTATCATTTTGAGGGGAGGGGTGTATTTACTGGACCGGTGACCGAGAGCCACCACCGTCACCATCCTATCGCGCAGGGGACCGCTGAAGCGGATGCGGAGGGCGATTGGAGGCCGGGAATGGCTATCCTGGCGTACGATGTTGAGGAGGAAGAGGAAAGCGCCGTCACTGTTCGTCGCCGGGATATTAGAAGGTAGAGATGGTTTCTGTTTTTTTGTAGGGGCACGATTCCACCGTTTTGGTATTTTGAGTACTGTTAACAGAGATGGTGGTTTTGGGAGTCATGTTTATCCGAAAGGGGGGGGGGTTTGACGTCAATTCAGGATACCCTGTTATGATAGACTTGCTTGAGTTTTTATACGGCGTCCTACGGTAGGACCGCCCTCGATTTTTAGAAAAACGGGAGAGAAAAAAAACTAGTATTGTGCTCTAGTTGTACGTTCTTTATAGGGGCTGTTTAGCACGCTAATGTCTATAAGGCAGTACCTTATGAGCCGCAGTTTGTAAGCGCTCTTGAACTGCATCTCGTATAAGAACGTATGCCAGACTGTAGTTTGTAAGGTATCGTACGCATTGCCCAACGGCTAAAGGGGTTTTTATCAGGCAAAAAGAAATATCTGTGGCTATTTGAGCCCCGACCCTAAACCAGAGCGAGTAGATAATTGGGGGACTTGGTTACTGATCTGTGCCATGAGGCAGAGGACGACGGCTTAAGATCAGAGATCATCGCAAGTGCGATGAAGGAGCATTACGAGATATGAGTTCTCCTAGGCCCTTGGTTGGTGGGTTCACTAACGAAGGATAGTCCAAAAGCTTTCTATTAGTGACTTTATATGTCGACGCAGCGCCAGGAGGGTCACTATCGTATGTGTGGAGGAAGGCGAGGGGAGCTCGGTCAGGCAAAAACGGCCAGAGGGATGCACCAGGTCTAACGTGCACATGCCCTATCTCTTCCCCGCCTTTTCAAGCTAAGCCTTAACAACCCCGTTAGAACATATATAGTGCTGGGGATTGGGACATTTCATCCGTAGCTAGAGGTGTGACAGGGTGTTGAAAGTTTGTGGATATGGTATGGTACAGACCTCGGTATGATGGATCGATGATTCTCGCGTCCCTTTCCGGGGGAAGGGAACTCATGAGTCGAGAGAGCAAATCGTTCGAGAGAGATCCCGTTGCTTGGGTATTATGTATTAGGAGTGAGAGCGAATGGTATCGAATATCATGGATTCCCGTGGATGTTTAGGCAATGCTGAGGTTACCGGGGTGAGGTTTTCTATTGGGGTGTGCTGTAACATACGGATGCAGACTTATTCATGGAAGTCGATGGAGTTGGGGAGAACGTGCTCGGGCAGCTAAATGCACTCTATTATCTAGACAATACCATGCATTTCTCCATTCTTAGAGGAAAACTATTCACATCCGCCAACGTTGATAACACCATTACACACTTCATTAACACTACCTCCCCATCCTAAGACTAAACCCAGCCCCAACAACTTCCTCTTCTCTCCCGCCAAACAACCCGCCTAGATCCCCCAAGTCCCCCAAGCTCGGCGCTTCCCCGCCCCTAACCGGCGCGGTAGGACTATCCCTCCGCCGTCGCTTCTCTTGGCCGGCTTTACTGGGGAACGTCGGGAACATTTCCGCACTCTTTGGTCTGGGGTCCTCCTTAAAGTAGGGGTGCTTCAGCACCTCCTCTGCCGTGATCCGCTGCGCGGGATCGAGCATTAGTAGTCGGGACATGAGGTCGACGCCTAGGGAGGTTAGTAGGGGGAATTTCGTGCGGATTTTCGATTGAGGTGGGAGGTTCGATTTCGGGATTTTGAGAGACCTGGCGTTGGGGAGTTTGCGGAAGGTTGGCCAGCTGGTGTCTGTTGGGGTACCACAGAGGTCGAAGATCTGATTTTTGTTAGTTCTGGCGCATCGAGTAGGGAAGGGGGAGCGAACCTTAGCTAGCTGCTCCACCTCGTTCTTCCCCCTTAATAATGGTTCCTTTAGTAGCAACTCTCCAAAGATACACCCAATGCTCCACATATCCACTGCGGTCCCATATTCCTTCGCCCCTAGGAGTAATTCCGGTGATCGGTACCACAATGTAACAACCAATTGCGTCAACGGCGGCATCGGATCACCGGTATACCGAGCAAGCCCAAAGTCCGCGACCTTAATCTGCCCACGATTGTTCATGAGTAGATTAGAAGTCTTCAAATCGCGATGCACAATCCATCGACTATGCATCAGCGCTGTAGCAGATACAAGCTGCAGCATCAACGTCTTCACCTCAGATTGCAAGAACGGCTCCTGCATGTCCTCCGAGAGGGTTTTCAAATCGTGTTCTATGAAGTCCATTACTATGAACACACTAGCATCGCAATCATTAGCCGAATCCTATGAAGCAAAACAAAATAGAAAATAGGAAATAATAAAAATACTCTTTTAGCGTCCCCCCGACAACCACTTCCCGAAGGTTGACCACGTTCTCATGCCGCGCCGCCATAAGCGTCTGTATCTCACGAAGACTAGTAATGGGAAACCCATCCGTCTCCCTCTCTAACTTCAACTTCTTCAACGCGACGATTTCACCCGTGCGCGAGTCCCGTGCTCGGGATACAACGCCGTAAGAACCCTCCTCGATGTGGTTCAGCTTCTCGTACCAGTCCACGTGCGCGCAGGGCGCTATCGCCGGGGCATTGAACCGGAGGAGCTTTAACTTCCCTTCATCTTCGTCTCCAGCATAGGGCTCGTCACCGCGGTCGAGTTTTCGTCGCTTAGATGCTGGTGGGGAGCCAGGCGCTGCACTGCTGCTGCCGGCGACGAAGGTGGACTGAAGTTGTTTTTGCTTTTGCTGAGATTTTAAGGCTTTGCGGGCGGTTTTTTCGGCTTTCAAGCGCGCGAGCTCTGCAGCGGTGGTCTCGGTGTCCTCATCCCAGCGGGATTTGGGCTTTGTGGACATTTGGCGGCGGTGGCAGGGTGGTAAGGGGAGGTTGGTGGGGTGTTAAACTTGGAAGTCGTGTCGGGATGCCAAAGGAGTAGGTTCATTTAAGGTTCAAGCTACAGGTCCGAAAGCAACCTCCCGGCCTAGCTGAACTGATCGATTACATAAGCAATTACATGGGCTATAGTATCATGGCCAGCATATTCCTTCTCAAGGGACAGGTCTGTCTAACCGATCGGGATGGGATTCTTCGGTTGCCTCCATGATCATGTGCGATCACGTTTAAATTCTGATCTCTCTCAATAGCTCATGCGCGAGAGCTTCCCCAGCTCAAGCTATGGTGGATGAATTGTGGACTTGGTTTGATCCCGAATCCACGGTGGAGCTCCGAGCAAACAATCAATCACCCATTGGTTCGGAGGGCAGGCTTGTCAGAGAGGATGATGATACATCATCGATCCTGCAGTCACTAAGCATTGATACTTGATACGTTACCGCTGTCGGCCTCCGAAGTTGTCTGATAGGCTAAGCTCGTGTCAAGGTCACATGTAAATTATTCAGCCAATTGGCTCATAGGGCATTGAGAAGACATTATATCTTGCCCAAGGTGCCAGTACCAAAACGTATCCCGGGAAATTTATCCCTTGATTTCATTAGAGGGTTTATGCGCCCGGTTTGAGTGAGTATCATAGTCCAGACTGCCAGCAAGGGCACTAGACGACCAGCGCAGGGAGTATACTGCATGGTCCCGGAACTACAGCAGAGCTCGAGGGTTCGAGGCGTTTTTGGGCACGAAAAAAATGCTTGCCATTTGGTGGTGGTGTCGAATGATATCATTACAGCGAATAAAGGACCAGAGAAGGGGTGTATCCCACTCAGAGTGGCCGTTAGCGATTGAGGAACTCTGCCACGCTCTCGAGATAGAAACAGGGTCGACAGATCTAGACCCAGAGAACATCCGGCAACGAGATACGGTTCTTGGATCATCCATAAGGCTGGCTGTAATTGACGCAGAGACATCTACAGTTACAGTCCGGTTAATCCACTACACACTCCAGGAATATCTTCGCCCCAGTCTCCTTCCCGATGCCCATAAAATACATGCGCAAACGTGCTCGACCTCTCCAAACTATGAGCACTTCAATGGGCTCCGAGCTTATCATACCGCTGACCCCCGGGGAACGCTCTTCCCCCCATATTCATTCTTCTTTCTATTGGCGAAGCCATGCAGAGGCAGAACTCTCTGATCCTGTAAAATCGCTTGAACTAGAGCTGTTAAGCGGGTACGATAACCATATACTGGCCACCATCCCACCTACAATCTCACCTTTCTTCCCTTACAGTTATCCCTAAATCTCAACCCTCAAACAAGCTTGAGCTGACGGTTACTATAAAGAATTCTTTCCATGGCATTGATATTTATTTCTCCCCGAACCCCACCCCACCCAAGTACACCTATCGCGGCTCCCGAACCATGCTACATGAACATCTAATCTCAGTCATCTAGTTTTGTAAGAGAGTGGAAGTCTGGTTGCAGGAAGGGTGGGTACTCTTTGACGGTATCGAGAAGCCCCACATCATAGCTAAATATCCCACGATCTCTCACCTGTCTGTTTTCCCTGCCCTGTAGATATTTTCCTTGTTTCGTATCCCCCCCTTTTCCTTCTACGATTCTCTTCATTTCTTTTCCCTTGCGGACTATAGACATATATTATAAGTTATTTGCCTGATAATACAATATATCATACCAGTATAGGCGTATCCACAAGCTGCTAGTCCGACCTAGGTTGTTGTTTCGGAATCTGACCCATCCAGACCACAAATAGCTGTAGGCTTCCGAGTGGTCGATCCTGACCGCTCTGATTTCGCCGGGTTTTCAAGACTTGTGTATATATTGACGTGGACTCAATAGAGCCCTAATGTATGAACCAACAGCCTCCGCACCCACATAACCATACCAGCACAACATGCTGTCCCCACCGCTACTGTTTGTTTATGGCTGCGGAGGTTAACGGGCACCAGGCGCAGGCCCCGGCACCCACACCCAGACTCCCTTCAGGGCACCTAGTCTCACACGATGACTAGACGCAAAAAAATAAGACCCAACCCACTATGCCAAATCACCAGGACGAAGAGCATCCAGAGAATCTCAGAGCACACTAGGAGCTATAGCGAATACTAATGATCTAAGGCCAGTAATGAAAACGAAGTGGCAAGAAAAACCGCTTAGTAGCTGGCCCCAATTTGCTGCCTTGCAAGTAATCTACCCCCACTCTAGGAATACATCGAGTGACAAAAAATGTCGCTATAGCCCTACCACTCTTAATGCTCTAAACTTACCCGAATGTCCTTGATTTCCCTCCAGATTTCCTAAGCGCAAATTCGTGGAAGATGTATCGAAATATTGCACCTTATGAGCCAATCTTCTCTGTAAATATACCTGCGGACATTTGGAAGTGCTTGAAGATATTGGTTAGCACCTAAAGTTTCCTTCCTGCTATAATTCCAGCTAAATAAGGTATTTACTAACCGCATAGTATATGACCAGAGACCGCTGGGGCAGCCATCGACCCATAACCCTTGCGGACTTTTAGAAATCCCAGGTCTACAAAACTCAGGCCAGTCTCTAACTAGCCAATCAAGACCTTATACCGATACGCGAGCTATTTGTATGTCTACAGGGAACCTGTGAACACTCTGGCTTCCAGACCACCCATTATGCTCCAAAGCACAACAGCAACAAACAGCAACCCAGATCCATAAAAAAAAATTAAAATAAAAAAAACCCTCGCTTGAAAGATATTTTACATGAATTCCCCTTAAACCCTCTTAAGCTACCGCGAGATTTTTCTCTTCTTCCCTCCCCTGCTAACTTAATCTTCCCCTATAACGTTCCCTAGATCTCAACTTTACCAGCATGGGAAGGCTAGCTGAGAGAAGAGCGGCAGGTGACTGCCAAGTGTGATATACCTCAGAGCTTCCGATGAACCCGACATGGTCGACCCAGAAATAGGTATTGCCCAACCGGGGCTTGTAGCCTGATGGTTAGCACGCCTGCGATTACAAAACCACTTCATTCCTGTCCAAGTAGATGCCCCTTGGTGGCCAGGTTTATAGGACATGGTGATCATCTCAGGATGTGACTCCGGAAGACTCCACCACGGTTTGTGTTCCCGATAAGAAAAAATAAAGGAGGGGGGCGGAAAGCAGAATTACCTTTAGATTTCTGCCCACCCCCCCTGGAATTCTAATACTGTACAAAAAACTAGGAGTGACCACTCACGAAGACCCAGAGCCCACAGGGAAGATCGTCCCAATACCCCCAATTCAATTCACAACTGACTCTAACCTTCCGGCAGATTAAACCAGAATTCCTTACGCCTTGCCCCCCCCTTCAGCATACCTTACACCAGAAAGACGATCCCATCCCCAACCGGGGAATCCCAAAGTCCAAACCTAATTCTGATCACCACAGTGAGAACCAATAAACAAACCACCTTGTGCCAGAACACCTCCAATTCCCAGCCCGAGCCGAGCTGGGGATGACCACGACTCTATTCCCAAAAGCACACCTCCTCCACCACAGACCACCCCCGGTCCCAAATACACAACACGGTTTCCAATACTCTACCAGCCTGTCCGCCCTCTCAGCCTTTACGCGAAGGCAAGCGTAAGTCTAACCAATGGAAATGTTTATCTTAGGGAATATCATATAATCATACAACAAAAGAGACCAGAGGCTCTTTGCGAGTCGGAGGGGAATCATCAGATCTCACTCGGGTTCTTTAACATATCATATGTTGAAATTATGCCCCAAATGTGTGAAGCGAAATGGTAAAGACTTTTGCGCGACTTGAACTTGCTCTGTAATTATTACCCTTCTTAACCAAACGAAAGGGCCAAATGGCCGAACATATATAGAGAACATAAGTGACCTCATCCTTCATGAGAAGTATCCGGTTTCCCGTCTTCAGCCCCAGAACGCATCATGGGTTTCAGCTGAGTGTACGCCTCCAAACCTGGAGAGCGCAATAAAACCTAGCCGATACGAAATAGCCACCCAATAATCATGACCCAACTGATGACGTCTCACCACCACAAAAGATACAACCCAATACAATAGGAATGATATAGGAAAGAAACACTTTAGACAAAGCTGTTGTTTGGGGACAATGGAAGACAAATAACCAGAAATTCAACATCATAGAATCTCTGTTATCATACTTTTTTTCTTTCTGAATTAAAAAAATCCCCCCACTGTTCTAACTTAGGTCCTGGCGGGGGACGATTTTGAGAGCCCACCCCGGAGGAGGAGGAGGAGGAGGAGGAGGAGGAGGAGGAGCATGGACTTAACCTCTATAGGGGGGTGAGAAGCCCTCGCTACTGATTCCCGATTCTTTGCCAGGATCCTCGCGCCAAGGATAGGCAATATAAACATACGGGCTCTTGGTCTGGCTCACAGGGTCGCCCAAGTTCTCTAACCAAAGCCGGAGAGAGTAAATTTTTGCTCCCCGACAGTGGCCGAACCTCCTAGAACACAGGTTGGTAGAAAATCGGTGATCCAAAGCTTGCATCTCATACACACCAGATCAAGTGCCGGCGGGCGTTCAAAACCAGAGGTATGTAACATTATAATAACAGTTGCGTGTCTATCCTAGCACACTAGAAGCCTGTTTCGGGCACGAAGGAAACCAACACGCGATATGAAAAAGCTACAGCTGAATTAAATTACGTCCGCCATAAAAAGTGATGTGCCGTGCTAGAGCGTTAGAACTCCACCATTAGAATACCCAGGTCTACAGGTTCTCGGTTTGCCTGCTGGGGAGAAGAAAGGGGAATGAAACAAAACAAAACCAAAACAAAACGAGAAAGAAAACATGTTTCTGAAAGCGAGAAGAATGTAAGACGATTAAATTCTTGAATAGAAATAATATCCTTAGAGCAAATTCGGCTGACTCGGCTCCAATACCTCCGTGAATGACTCTTTATCTGTCGTGCCCCCAATGTTAGCCAAAGGAAAAGCCTTCAACCTAAAAAGAACAAAATAACTAACCTCGAAACGTCGCAAACTCAATCGTCAATGTCTGGCCCGCTTTCACCCAACCCCCCGCATCCCTAGCACCCACGCTCCCTCTTCTCCCCCCCACCGCCTCCATAGTCGCGATATCAACCAGTGCTCCCCTTGTTATCTCCACGTCCTTCTGTATCACCATCTTTTCATTGTGGTCGAAATCGATATCCAGAACAGCGGTCAGATACAGCTCTATGGAGGAGGAGGAGAGGGTCGAGGGCCGGCGGATAACTAAGCGCCGCAAGGTGCCTTTTTCCCAGAGAGAGAGGTCCGCCAGGCTGCAGCTGGAAGAACCAGCGGTCCGGAAGAAGGACTTTTGGTTCGTTGGTTTGTGGGATACGCGGGCGATTTGTCTAAGCATTATTAGCACCTTGGGGAGGGGGAATGAACGGGGAGGGTACCGAGTGAACTTGAGTTCCCATTTATCGGTTATATAGCGGAGGAGGCTTTGCGCATCTATAAGGTGTTAACTAGTCTATTAAGGTCCCGAGAAAGGAGGTGTGGTATGGATGTGGTGACGGCATACCCTCTTGGGATCCGAAGTGCAAGTTGACGGAATCAGTCAATTTTTCGCAATGCGAGAACTTCGGTTGCTTCCCCGGCTCCAAGTCGTAATATCGCTCGACATGGTCCGAAATGTAATTCGTGTAGTACGCTTTCAAAAAACGAAGCTTAAGGCCGCTATTTATGAGCTCAAAGTCTAGGTCCCGGGGTACTTCAAGCAATTCAGCACATGAAAGAGGAGGAATATAGTGACAGCGCCCCCGTGCACAAATGAAAGTTAGAAGTCAGAAATTCGAAGCCTTAGTAGCCACGCCTAACGCCAAAGGAAAGCAATGTATACACAATGCCAGAAGCTATCTCTCACCCCGACACATTTACCAACTGCTCCGACTTCCAAGTTCGAGCCTCCCGTTTTGGGAGGGGCACTGCCACTCTCACACTGCCGCGGGGTAGGGGAACATACGGTAAAATGCTTCGGAATACCTCCACTCCGAGCCGCGGTGTCTGATAAGTAATCCTTTGAACCTTTCTGCGTTGGTGATTGTACTTCGGATGGAATAGATGTAGCGGCTTTCCTGCATGGAGTCCCATTTATACCTCTCTTTGAGGGTGAACTTAAAAACCGCCTCTTCAAAACTATTGGCATCTATTCACATTCTTAGCCTCCGGATCACGATAGACCTATAAAGAAGAATACTTACCACCAATAGACCCGAACCCCAAACTCAAACATTTATTTGGCCTCTCCGCATCGTAAACGTAAGAAATGACCTCATTAAATGCCCCTCTAGTGCCCGAAACCTTCTGCCCACAGTCAGACCATCTGACAGTTAACCGTGCCCCGTCCCCCTTTATTTGTACATTGCTCAGCGGCAAGAAATAGCTGGTACACCAGGGCTGCGCTGCCCTGGCGGAGCTGCTAAGGACTAGGCGGCGAGTAGTCATCCAGCCCTCCTCTCCAGTGGTCTCGCATACACGCAGATCAACTGAATGGAAAGCTTTGTCAGGGTTTATGGGCTTATTCGTGTTTGGGTGAAGCAGTTCGAGACTTTGAAGGACACTAATAATGCGGAACGGTAGGTGTTAGTCTTGGAGAATGGGAGCGTGAATGGGGCGTGGTACCATCGGTATATTGTGGTTTCGTTGCCGGAGGTAGGGTTACGCTCTTGAACTGCGTCGAAAAAGCGTGCCGGTATCGCGATGAATGCGCGGAAGTCTAAAATTGGCATCTAGGTGAGCATAGTATCTTATCGTTGCAGAGTGAGGGCGCCCGCATGCACGAATGGAAGCTAGAGGCCGGAAATCTAGAATTTCGGCGGTTGTGATACTCCGGAAATGAGAAAATACAAAATGATAAACACTTCTTGCCTGTGAAATATCATAGTTTCCTGCCCTCTCCAACATTTACCAAGAGTTCCGAAATCTAGCTTCTGCTTCCCTTTTGGGTTGGGGGGGGGGGGCGCCGTAGCTCTGACGTCGGGCTCAAAAACAATGCGAAGCTTACCACCAATGTGTAAGAAGTGGATCGTGGTCTCCATCTCAGGAAACTCAATATCAACAGCAGGCGGTACATTCGATGCTTCGTTCATTCCCAGGAAAGGTCTAATGTCCTCCGGCGTGACTTTGTCTGTCAACATCGCCTCGAATTCCATAGGATTTCCGGGATGACATACTATCTCTCGAGATCTTCAATGTTCCACTCTGATTACACAGCGTAATCTTTAGCTCGCTCTGCCCCTCCTTCGTCCAGAGAATAAGCATGTAGCGCGCGTCTCTAGTTCTCATTCTAACACGCTTGTTGCCGAGTTCCGCGTTAACGAAGCTGATTACAGTAAGCCTAGTTAGTTATGATACTGCAAATACCAAATAAACTAGAGCTAGTATATACGCGCATCCGCAGATGACTCTCTTCATCATCGCTACCTGCATGGTTCTCTTCAATCGTGAGCCACCTTCCCGGATCCAGTAGTGGATTCTTTGCTCGCTGGTCAAATGCGGCTTCTCTTGGCTGCTTAGGCTCCCAAATTTTATCATTCAACTTCATATCTTCAATATCGTCGACAGAGAGGACTGTTAGGCGGAAGCTTTCAAAGTCCTCGTCAATCGCCTTGAAGGTTTTGGGTCAGTGAAAAATATGTAGAAGGAGGGAGTTAATTACATCTTGCAAGGTGGAGAAGGATTTGATATCCTCGTCGAGCATGTTGACGGTATTATCCGGGTCTGAGAGGAGGTAGTTGTACAGAACCCAGGAGGCTTTCATGAGGTCGAAATACGCCTGGTACAGGCCTGAATTGGAGTCACCGGAGGACGCAGAGCTTGCATTGGGAATTGAGTTGTTCTGGAGGCGGACGGCGTTTCTCGACTGTAACGATTACAGTTTAGGACAATACGAAAGGCCTTCTCTCAGGACGCACATCACGTACCTTTAAAACCCACCAAGTTCCCGTCCTCAACAAGTCTTCGGTCGAAATCCGTCGATCATCAGCCCCTCTCCTGGCATTCGCCAAGAACCTCTTATGCATGGCATCCGAAACCAGATTTTTCGGATTCGGCGGGTCCCAGTCTAGCGTCGTCACAGGCCGTCGTAGAATGGAATCCCGCTCAGGGCAGTTCGAAAGTAGATCGCTTGCGCGAGCGAGTATATCCTGGACGCTCTCGGAACCGTCATCGTTTATATCATTGCTGAAGTCTATGAGGTCTGTGGCGGCAGGGTTAACTGACCCTAGCGGGCTCGTTGGGCGTATACTTGGTGGGCGGGCGCAGCCATCCAGGGTTGGGCTGGTAGTTGGAGACTCGTAGTCCCCTCGCTGAGAGGGACTGGTTCGATCCGTGAGGCAGGATGCCACGCTTTGTCTTCGCGAATTCCCCTGAAGGTTTGGCATAGGGGTACCATCCGGGCCGTATGCCGGTAATTCGTTTATCAACAACTGGTCCTGATGGTGAAGAGCTTGTTTGAAGTCCCTTTCTATCGTGCTAATCGCCGATCTATAAGGCACTACGATCAGCGCCCCTCACCAATAATAGTCACTACCATCGACGGCGAGAACTTACTCCCCAACCGAACTAACGCAAAGATTCAGAGTACAAGCATAGACCATGATCCTTACTCTAATACCCTCTATATCCCGCTGTTCGGTAACCCATCTCAACCTCCTCCAAAATTGCAGCCCATCGCTAAACCCCAGTTTTCTATATTTGTGCACTAGGCCTTCAAGTTTCCGAAGTGTACGCGTTGTGCCCTCCATTGTTCGCTTGATAGCGAGTTGCCGAGAGTCGTCCATCCGGCGAGTGTTGATTTCATCTTCGATGCATTTAAGGACTCCGCGAAGGGAGCTAAGCTCTCGCATCAGCTCTAGGAACTCGCTTGGGGCGTCTCTTGCGACCTGCGATCATTTTGTTTTCTATGTTAATTCCCAAGGTTCACTGGTAATAGATGGGGGTGGAAAAAAGCTACCAGGAAGCACTTGTGATAGAGTTCCCAAGCGAGCTTCGCTCCAGCGATGAAGTCGCCCACGGAAAAACCGAAGGACATTTTTTTAATTTTTTCCGAACAACGACAATGAAGATTAACACCAAACGGGGGGGTAGAGGCAAAGCGGGGGAAGACCCATCTAAGCACGCTGGGAGGTGAATACCGGTATCGAGCGGAGGGTTGACAGGCGGGGATGAAGAATCATGGGAGCAATTGTATTGCTTTTTGGATACGGGGGTCTATAATCTTCCTCATCCCGGTACTGCTTATAGCCTATTGGGCAACGGTCCCCCACTATGAATACTAAACTACTACGGTACCGATACTCGAGCACAGGGCCCGACGTACGGAGTGGGCATTTATGACATTTAATACGAGGCTACAGGCAAGCCAGGAGCCACGGCAGAGGTGCGGCGAGCTGACAAGATAGGTAGATGCGTGGATGACTGAGTTGTTGATTTGTTAATTTGTACCATCACTTGCCCACCCACTGCCCGTTGGGAGAAAGAGGAAAACAAGTCAACTCAGCTAAATTTCCAATTAGGGCGTCGATTCTGTGTTCGTACGACATGCTCTGTTGTTGCATTCACCATTAACTTAGGCATCACCGATCACCAGTGTCCTGCAAATGGAAAAGCACTCCCGGGGAACTCCAGCACCAGCCCAACTCTGCCTTGCGCCTCAAGCAAGCTAAAACGCAACAGTGTAACCAACCTCAATGCCTTACCTGACAAGTTAACCCAGTATTAACTCACCCTCATAAGTTATGGACAAGAGGGGGGGAAAAGAATAATCGAGCCCTAGAAAGTGTCGCCATGGAACGTGGGGAATGGTGCCAGTTGCCGATACCGGGGATCTTTTGTTGGGCCATTGTGCCTAAAAAGAAGGACTTATCCTGGCCTCCTCCGCCTGAACGTTGATCTGGCATGCCCCGCGAGCACCAATACCGGTACCACGGTCTTTCAACCAATTCTCCCCCAACTTACCATATAATACCTCCCTTTGAATCTGGCTCGCCAGTGCAGACAGTTTCACACTCGCCTCGTGCCGTAGATTCCTACACCCTAACCGAGAAGAAATCTTTGGCCACCATCAGGCCTAAGTATGCCTTGGGCCCTCTGAAAATGTGAAATTCGTTGCCACGCGATCCATGGAACAATTGCGCTGAGGATATTTGGGCCGACTCCGAGCGCTGGGTCATTAGACCCCTTCACGCCTTAAAAACAGAGGAAAAAATACTATTTCCTAGCCAAGTACTCGTACAGTACTGGCAGTCTTAACATACCGCACGCGCCCGCAAGCTGACCGCCCCAATCTAGCCTTAGTGTGCGTAGCAATCAATTATTGCCTCGCCAGCGCTCAAGTGTTTGTAGACCGTTCGAGAAAGTGCGTCCTGGTATGATGGGAGCTTAGTAACAAAAGAAAGCCGCCCACGCAAGCTCTCTTTTCCCCACAAAATGTCGATTTCAATTGTCCGCTAGGACCCAACACCACAACCTTCACTCTCGGAGCATTGAGACGACCGGTACAGTACCGGTATGAAGGGACTTCATACAACCCCCCGGTACCCGAGTACGAGTACAGCCAGCAGTCAAAAAAGGAGAAAAGCGGAAAACGTGACAAGGGATACTTGAGGTCTGATTGGAGCGTTTGGCCACTGAAGCTAATCGATTTCCATGTTTCTGACCCCTAGAATATTTTCCGATCTTCACCGCTGCTACAAGAGTGTTAGCACAACTAGTTTTGGTGAGGGACATCAGTTGGGGAGTATGATACCGGCACTCTGCCAAGGAAATATGACCCAACCTCAACCCCCGAAGGAATTTGAGCCACCACTTCGCTCTACAAGTACTTTTATTACAGCCACTCAGCAAAAGTCTTCGTGAAATGGGATTTCTCTTTACCCGTGGAACTGGGTCTTCTTCCCCCACGCAATGCCCCTTAGGCCAACGTAATCTCCGTCAGAGAAGGACTCCGTTTCACGAGGGCTTTTGCCGGTAGCTGCAGATGATAGAGTGGATGGCTTCCTGCGGAGTGATAGAGAGACAAAACAGGAATATCTCAAGTTTCCATGATAATATCTTATATTCGTACCTACAGGAAGCATCCCTATGGAGATATTGGGGCTTAGAAGTAGGTCAAACCATTGGCGGGCAGGAGAATACGGTATGATACAGTATCATAGTCGCGCCAGGACAAGTTAAATTCTGCCAGTTTCCTTGGCAATATCAGTTAATAGACAGCCTACCGTATTCTCCAGGGGAGTAATCCGGACTAATAGACGCTATGCTTGGCAAAATAGCAAGCCATTGCCAAGCCACAATAAAAGATATCGGCCTGCTCCGACTGCAGTTTCCCTTCACCAAATTGCGTGACTTGTATCAACTACCGGTGCCTCTCGCACAGCGATAAAGGGACCTAAGCGAAGGGCCCAGTCCTTTGGCGTGCAGAACTCCATTTCCCAAAAATTAACCCCGCCTTCTTGGCGTGGGTTTCGATGTCGGTTTTCACCACCTCAAAACTCGACACTATCTTTTTGCGAGAGAGAGGGAGTGGTCAAACTTGATCGATAATTCCCATTTACGGTACGTCGCACTGAGTCGCACAAGCCCAGTGCTCCGAAAAGGATGGTTTGGAGGTGTACTCGAGTACTTGAGTAACCAACTGAGGCTCCCCGGTCCAGTTTGAAACCTGAGATACCAGCCTCTTCGAGCAGCCGTGACCCATCTCCTAGGAGAGTCCTACGGCAACCCTGGTTACCGTGCCAGTAGCCTACTCGACTGCTCTGCAATGCGGGCGCCAGATACGACGACCAATCATGCCGGTGGGGAGGGGCGACTGTGGTTGCCTTGTGCTTTGGGGAACGACACGATATTTTGAATGGTGGGGGGGTTTTTTTTGTTTCTTTTTGCGTCATGGTGGTGGAGATGGTGGATACCGGTATTGAGTGCACTGCCCGGATCGAAGGAGGAGGTGTGGTCAATCAATGGTTTTTGTTGAGCACGGTATTACCTCAGTAGCCCCTTCCCCCTCCCCGGTACGGTACAACCGGTGCTCATTGTGCCCCGTACTTGTACTTTACTATGATACCGGTCTACAGTCGCACCTCGCTGTCCCGGACTTCGCTCTCCCGGATTTTTCGCTGTCCCGGATGGATTTTGGAGATTTATTCAGGCTACATAGAAATACACCTCACTGTCCCGGATTTTGCGCATTTCC
>Ga0307509_10001010_pt1 | contig 48334 bp, 52 predicted proteins | sample 10_EM_MG_FD_202245 | JGI IMG/M metagenome (GOLD analysis project Ga0307509, IMG submission 202245) | Populus trichocarpa ectomycorrhiza microbial communities from riparian zone in the Pacific Northwest, United States - 10_EM | ecosystem: Host-associated > Plants > Roots > Unclassified | place... | reverse complement strand
TTCCTGCTTACATACGCATCATGAACAACAACAATCTTCTCCCAGCTTCATGGTCACGCCAGCCGAGCACTCGCGACGATGTCACTGTTCTTGCGGAACGCACTCGGACAAACTCTATTGAAACGGGAGTGGAGGGTGGGGACAAGGACGATGTTGTCGATCCCACCATCGCCGCTTTTCGCCAGCGATACGATATATTCGAAAAGCGCATAGCAGTGATGTTCGACACCCGACGTCCTTGCTGCGCTCCCCCGGATATGGAATTCGCTGCCTTGGAGCTTAACGACGATTTCTCGGCGAATGTCGATGCTTCGGGAAATTCCGCAGCGGACAATGCTCGGCCACCCGCGCGAAGGCTCGACGACGACGACGATTATGACTTTGACGACGAAGAAGACGAAGAGGACACAAAGCCTAAGGCTCACCTACCCTTACCTTTCAAATCAGCTTCCTCATTGTCACAGTCAAGCGAACCTTCGTCTGGGAATATAATTGATGCTAAGAAGAGTGCTGTCGTGACGAGAGAGAAGCTGGAAGCTGATAGGAAAGCGGCCGAAGAGGCCGTGAAGCGCGCTCTACCCTCTATGTTCTTCACCCTTGAGAACGATCGGGATGCCATGCTGGAACAGCAGAAACTTGAGGAATCTGACAGACAAGTCAATGCCGAAGCGAATGCGGCTCAAGCGAACGCCCTTGGGAAACTCAGCAGCGCAAACCTTGGTGCTTCAAGCTTAACATTGAAGCACCTTATCGCTCGGATCGATGCCAAGCGTGAGAGGGTTGTTGCAGAGGATATGGAGTTACGGAATTTGATGTCAGAGGTCCGGAAGAATCGGTCAAAATGGGCCAATGAGGACAAAATTGGCCAGGAGGATCTCTATGAAGCGGCGGAGAAAGTGGTATTAGAGCTCAGAGCGTTGACAGAACACTCTACTGCCTTTCTCAATAAGGTCAATAAACGAGAGGCACCGGATTACTTGACCAGTAAGTTCTTCCTTACTATATCATTCGGTGGTTTCGATTCTTAATTTCAATTCCAATTTTCAGTAATAAAACAACCAATGGATCTGGGCACAGTAATGAAAAAGTTGAAGGGTCACCATTACAAGAGTAAAAAGGATTTTGTCGGCGATCTTAATTTAATATGGCAGAATTGCCTTACATATAATGCTGAACCGTCACATTACCTTCGGAAACATGCAAAAGCAATGCAGAAAGCTACTCAAAATCTCATACCCTTGATTCCTGATATAGTAATTAGGGATAGGGCAGAGGTTGAGTTAGAGGAAGCAGGTGCCCTTGAGGTTGATGCTGAGGGGGAAAGTGACGATGGTATATCTGACCCCATTTAGTTTTTGTTCTGACTGGGGTCCGCCTCATGCTCGTATATGCTTATCTTTTGCCTACAGAACCTATAATGTCTTCCCGTGGTAGAAAGGCACCTGGAACTAAGAAGACTAGGAAAGGTGCTCGACTGGAAGGGACTCCTGAAGTTAAAGCACCGGTAGTAAATCTTTTGCGAGCGGATTCCAACCCTCCGGGTAATGATAGTCAGGTCTCCGTCGGCATCAATGGATTTCCAACACCATCCGGCAGCACTCCCATCCCTAATGGTCTTGCACACTCGTTATCGCAGATGGATATTGATCATGACAGGGTCGACGATGATACGCATGATGTAGAGTACCAAACGTGGAAAACTTTGACAAAGAAGGCGAGGGCTAAGGTGGCAGTGGGTTTCCTCTTAGACTGGCTTATGACATTGAACGTTTTCTAATGACTTTACCCAGAGCGAGAGACACAAGCTATTTCGTGGCAATCGTTTGAACCCGGAGGAACCAGCTTTATTACGATCACGGGATGATATGGGGCGGTTTTTAAGGAACGAAGAGAAGCACGCCAGGTCAGCTCAGGATGCTGACGATAACAGCATGGAACAAGGAAGTGGTAATACGAAATTGGTTGATACGGAACAAACGGACGTCCAGGAGCTACTTCCGGATTACTACGATCCTTTGGCCGCGGTCCCAGAGCTTCCTTCGGGTGTCTCATGGTACGGCGAGGGCGATGAAGTAGATCTGCAGGACGACGATCTCCGTCTTGCACCGAGGGGCATATTCACACAGCCAAAGTCTGAGCTCAGCAAGCGAATGGATGCGAATATCAAACAGATGCAGGAGACTAGGAAGTTATGCTCGAAAATTGGTGTAATCAAGCAGATGCAAGTACAAACACAGGTATGAGTTGCCTTGGGTCTAACGGTCGCTTGATGTTAACTTCTTCAGATGTACTCCAACCAATTCACAAAATACGATCCAAAAGAGTTTGTCGAAGTCGATGTCGAAGACTTTGTGGTTTCTGAGGGAGGTCCCATCATGTGCGCAACTGTAGCGCGAGCTGCATTGCAGAAATCTGTCGGCAAGATATTTTATCATGCTGGCTTTGAAGAGTTCCAGCCGACAGCAATTGATGCTGTGACTGATATTGCTGTTGATTATTTTCAGAAGTTGTCAAAGACTTTGACGGTGTATCGAGAAGCTCCGCAGCATGAGAGGAAGTTTGAGCCAGAGGTAGGAATTTGGAAAGTAGAGTCTTTGAGGATTCTAACTTGGTTATAGGAAATGCTGCTTCATGCTTTATACGAAAATGGGGCAGATGTCGAGTCTTTGGACACCTATATCAAGGACGATATCGAGAGGCTAGGCTCCAAGCTAAACGGTATTCACCAGCGGATGAAGACGCATCTAACAGAACTTCTAGTACGTTTCCCCTCAACTGCACTGTATTTGATGAGGTACTAACTACGTATATAGCGTCCTGCCTTACAAGATGTCGGTGGTGACGGCTCGAGGATGTTTAATGATGGGAGTGAGCAGTTTGTTGGCGGTGATTTCGCCGAGGACATTGGTGATGATTTCTTTGGGTTTAAGGAGTTGGGCTTGGATAAGGAGTTTGGACTTTCTTCGCTTTCCGTACCATTGCATCTGCTCCAGGGGAGGATGCATAGTACATATCAAACGCAAAACACCAGGTATGATATTGTATCGCTCTTTTATACGCAAGAAGTTACTAAGAACGCCTCAAATTCTACAGTGCCGTGGCATTAGCAGACGGCTACAAGCCGCCACCTCCTTTTGAGCCAGTCACTCATGAGCTTCTCGAGCGGGAAATCCTTCTGGTCAAAAAATTCTTTTTGGAAAGACTTCACGCAAGCAATGGAGAGCCTCTTGTCGAAGATGAAGACCTCCCAGTCAAACAGCGTCTACCAAAGCCAAGATTACCTCCAAGCGGGAAGATTCTGGCGCCGAGAAAACGCCCGATGCACGGCCAAGGGGGAAATTCCAAGAAGAAGAAAAAGCCGAACCCGCCAGCGCCACCACCCCCAAAGGCTGCACCACTACCTGCCAAGGGTGTGGCCATGGATCGCTCATTATCAAAGATATCGGAAGCAGACGGCGATGGGAATGGTGGTATGATGTCGCCAGAGTCGTTGGTTGGTGGAGGCGGATAAATTCACCACTCAAGGAAACAATGAAAAGATTATTTTTTTATGGACGAGGGCTGATTCACCATCTTCTCGGCTTTAACCCTTTTCGTTAGCTAGGAATGTCATTGGTTCTTTTGTTCGTCTTTCTAGTATTCTTTTGCTTCATGTTTTTTTACTAGCTCTCTTATGCCTCCTTGTGGCTATCTCCTCCCCTCTAGCCCTTCCTACCGTCTTTTCACTTGCAGTACCCTTTCTCTCCAGCCAACTTCAGCTCACTCAAGTTCATCTCATTTCAGTTCATCAAACCGGGCGTTCAGGTTTGGTTTGGCTCACTTCGGTTTGACCTAGTTTGTTTGTCCTTATTTCGGTTTAGTACAAAAATTGTCTGGTTTGTATATTTTTTCTCTGCTTTAGTGACATTCGTACAGTGTAATTTATTTATTCTCTTCCACTCGCTTTTTTTTCATTTTCTCTCTATTTTCTTGTCGGTTTAGGGTGTATGACAAACGGGTTCTTTATTTTCCTCTTACTACTACTGCTGCTGCTACCGTTGTTTTATGGTCTGGTTTTGCGTTGTGTAGATTTTGGGATGTTTTTATGTCATTTGGTGTGGGGGGTGGGGGCGGAGGTTGGTGTTGGTGTTAGGCAGGAGACATGGGAGGAGAACGGGAGTTGCGGTCGGGAAGCGGGATGGAAATGCAAGACAGACAAACAGGGAAGGAAAGAAGGGTAGATATATAATGAATGATACCGTCTTTGAGTTTATTTTATTCTATTTTTTTTTTTTGTCGGGGGGGCCGGATACGGGTGGTACTTTGTTTTTGTAGCTTATTGCACTCTTGGATGGTCTGTATGATGTGGGATTTCTCTTCTTCTCTTTCCATTGCTTTCTACTTACCGTTTACTTACTCGTTTGTACCTGCTTGCTCGATGTATTGATAAAAGGCGATTTTTTGCATATTTTACCTCCTGTACTACGTGCCCGCTTAGCCCCTTGGTCAGTCCATGCGGGATACTTTGAAATGCCACTTTATATATATATTACAAAGTCACGGGGGCCGGCATTGCGTCCGGGCGTAGAAAGCGTCCCCCTAAGGTTGGCAGAAGGATAATCAGGGAGTAGTCACAAGTATCGTAGCTCAAGCATACTTTTGTTTAACCCACCTCTGGCTCACCAAGAATCACTCGCCGGAGAGTCCAGGGGGACCACCTCTTTCGCACGTTGGTGTCGTCTACGACTCGAGTGGGTGTTCCCTGATATCCCTTCATAAGGAGTGTTTGTGTGGTGCCGTTGCCGTGTTCGAACGTTTGCACACTGGGTGGCAATGTTTGCTTTCCGTGGAAGCATAGTGGGGTTGCGGGAGTAATTAGTTTGTCAATTGTTGTGGGGGAGGGGGAGCAATCCAGGGGGCGTAGTGCCCTATTTTGCGGACTTGGAAGTTATCCGTGGGCGGAGTGAGGAGAAGAAGAATTCGGTCAGCTGGGGGGGGGGGGTGTCGTTGTGTGAGGGCTCTGATGCGTGCGTGAGCTTGTGTTTTATACATGTTAGGACTTTCTAGTAGATCTTTTTTACGGCATTTTCTTTTTACTTTTTAGCCATCTTCTGAAGACTTAAAGCTCAGCAGTTTTACGGTCAATGAAACACGGACTGGTCTGTTCTTAGGGTGGCTCGGGTTGTCTAGGAGGAAGGGGTTTTCTCCCTTGAGCTGGCCAGCATTCTCGAGCGTGTTCTGGGCCGCCCTTATGTGGATTCTTATGATTAGAATCATTGGATCCAAGGAAGACGGGTTCGCTGGCCGGGTGGATGGATGGATGGCGGCCTCAGTTGGAAGCAGGAATCCTATTTGGCTGCTCCATATTTCTTAGACATGGGGCAGCAAGTCGGTCAAGGTGTGTATAGAGAATATTGGCACGGCGGAAAGAGCTCAGCGCTGTTCGTGCTCTTTTTCTAGGCATTTGGAGTGGGATAGTGGGCCGAGTGATTAGAGGTGATGTTCGTTCACATGACAAAGTGCTAGGACTTAAACTAGCTCTTAGGAGTTGGGGTGGATGAGAGGAACGGCAACGGTGGCCGATACATTAGGTTTATCTTGGACCGATTAAGCGGCCTGGAGTACTATGATACTAGAGAATCCATATAGAATTCGGAATTTGCATCTGCTCTTTTCCCCCAAGTCAATGGAAGCAAAGCAACTTGTCTAAAAGAAAAATGAAACAAAAAATAATTCTTGTTTATCTTTGTTTTACTACCCCGCCGATCGCGGACCTCACGCCTAGGGGTGAGGTCCAGAGTCGGATTCTACCACCTCGCAGCAGGTCTGATTTGCGCTACAGCCTTATTTGAACAAGGCTTAAGGTCTTCAGTCTCTCAGTTCCGGTGGGGCAGGATTTTTTAAATCTCCTATGATACCCTACGTGACGGATCGTTCAATAATAACTCATTTTGGGAGGAATCGAACTCCTGGGCTCCTGCTAATTTGCACAGGAGGTTAATTGTTTCTTGACATGTTAACACTGCGCCAGCTAGGCATTTCACATCATATAGCTACAGGAATAGATACTTATCCTACTGTGTTTAGCACTTTTTTCGCTTGAGGTTAAGGATGGCGGTCCCACAGTATTTGTTAGACATTTAAGGCGCTATGGGAATGGAGCCGCCCTTAACAGAAGAAGGGAAATTATAAACATTAATCAATGATAGCCAAGAGTAGGGCTCTACTGCAGGCAAAGCTGAGTTGAGTTACACATGACGAACCACTTTCGTTCAATCAACAGAAACTTTCATTAAGGATCCCATTTTCGTACTGTGTTATACTCGTACTTATTAATTTGACCATCGACGCATCAGCCCTCTCACAATTTGAGGCTCGCCTTTTTAATTTCCTTGCTACTTCAAGTCGCACGCCACGTGTACCCCCACCTCGCGGGATGGCTACCTAGCAGCTAGATTCGGGCTCCTCCCTCCCTCTTAGCGGACCTATGAAGTGATAGATTCAAAAGGTACGACTCTTAGACGAGAAGAGCACAGTTTCGGCTGCGAGTCACGCCGGCCGCTTCCGGAACGCAGAAATGTTGCAAGGACTTCACTGCTCTGTTCTCTATTACCTGCAGCTCATATTCTCACTTCCTTATTGCTCCTCCCACCTCCACGACCTTACGATGTAGTGGCCAGCTGTCGCAACTAAACGAGTGACCCCCCATGTCCCTCCCCCCCGCCATCCAACCATCCATCGGTCTAGCGGCAGGTAGGAGCCCGCATACCATACTATACATCCACCCAACTTCAGCCCCTCCCGCATCATGTCATATCATATCCACGGAATGCTGCTTTCGCTTTTCTAGTTTCCGTTCGGGGAGGTGCGGGTAGCCGGTGTGCCGCGCAGGAGTTCACATCCCGTATACATCGTATCCGCTCCTGCGGGGCGACAGCTCTGGAACGCAAACCCCGAAAGTGAGAAGAATATCCACCCGTTTTGGGCGGTGTACTGAGGTGCTAGGTGCTTTCATGCAGATTGAGGATGTGTGGGGACACCTGAAAATTGGCTGCTTTCCAATTAAGTATGATAGAGCACCTTCCCTCCCCAGATATCACAGACCCCCTAGCGTTTACCTAGAAATTTAGAGCTCCGCGGTGAACCGCCTACGCTAGAAAAGCCCCGGCTTAGCTATTAGGGTAAGCTTTAAGTCCTGGGATCCCCGGCCATTTTTAGGTATCTGCCCGTCGATAATCGTTTAGGAGGGGTGTTGGCACGCGAAAAAAGCGTAAAGTTTAGAATCGCCCCTTTTTCCAGCGTTTGATATTCTTTTGCTGGCGCTACAAGTAATAAGTACTATATAGTGCAATGATGCCGACGATGAACTATGCCCAAGAGCTATGCCAGTTAAATTAAAGTGCATATAAAAGTAAAGGTATCATGCAGCACCGGGTATTTGTCGTCCCAGCTCATATAATATCATATCAGGTCATAGCGGCGCCCTCCATGCCAAATTACCGTACAGCAGAGTACCCAGCGTGATCGCAACGGAGAGTGGTGAGTAACACCTTGTAGGTAAAAGGAAAAAAAGAAAGAAAAAATGCCACCTAGCAGCGGGCCCGGAATCCCCGGAAAGAGAGGGGGATGAAAGGGAGGCAAGAAAAGCGTGATATCTTCGGGTCGCTAAATAGAGGGACCGCGTTCCCCGGTCAATTTCGTTTTTTGAACAATGGGACTCCCAGAGTCCGGGCACTTGCTCTTCGCTTGTCTCTCCCACAAGGTTGACAGAAGCAAAATCAACAGGTGTGGCATCCATATCCCCCTCCCTTTATCTGTCCAGCTACATAACAAAAGAGTTACTAATTCTAAGACAATAACGATGCCGTAATAATAACAAGGAAAACAAAGACCGCGACCCAACGAGTGCCCTTCACCAGTTCCCCCACCCTATCCGTTATGAGAACCAACGCCTGGCCGCGTTATGGCGTTCGACTGGCATGGAAGCTAAAACCTGAGCCGCTGAGCCTCCGGCCATAGCCAGAAGGTTCTTAGTAGCGGCAACAACCCTTTCCGCAGTCTGACCTTGGATGGTCTCCGCGTCAAGAGCTCTAACAACGTAGTCGAAAATTTGAGGAACGTTGCCGAGAACAGCAGAATTTTTTCTAGACACGGTGTTAGCAGGGCATTCAAACAAATCCTCACCCAACATACCCTTCAATCAATTGCACTAGGAACGAGTACGCATATGGCGCAGCCTCATCATCGTTAACAATGGGCAAGGTTCCAACCCAAGCCTGAACGACAGCTTGTACGTCTCCCACTTTGCTCGAATTAAAGTGAAGAACTTTGGCAATTGAAGCGCAGGCGTTCTCAGTCGCAAAAACGTGGTCAAGCTCTCTACCCTGGGGGTGTCGAGTGACCTCGAAAAGCTTTGGAATTGTGGCCGCAACAAAATCGGAGAACATTGGGCCTCCATTCTTGGCGGCTATGCCGACACCATAGGCTGCAGCTTGTCGGTTGGCAGCAATCGGGTCAGACAGGCCGTTTAAGAGTGGCTGAACAAAGTGGTCTTGATATTTCCAGGATTCGGGTCCGCAAAACTCCAGAACATCGTCCATAATACAGAGCGCCCATTGCCGCTGTGTAGGATCTGGATTATTGATGAAGGCGTCGTAAAATAGAAGCAATCGCTCCCAATGCGGCAGGAATGAAACACCTTGATGTTTGAAAATGGTGTGAAAGGACTTGTTCATGTCTGACAGCAGGGTTTGATCGTCCTCAATGGCATATAAAGCGTCCTCATTATCCTCTCTTTCCTCCTCGGGCTTTTGAGCCTCTTCGAGGCGAACCCGCACTCTCTGTTGGTACTCTCGGAGAGCACCCTCTGCGGCATTGATAAAGGTAGACATAGCCTCCGCAGGCAAACAGCCCTGTCCAATCACCTCAACCGACTCATAGAAACATTGGTAAAGCTCAGCTAATGTGTCGACTGCTGGCTCGGTGGCTAGGACATCGAGTATTTTTCCGAGAGTTGGTTGCCAAATTTCCGCTAACTGGGCAGAACCTGGGCCATGGGCCTTCTTGATAGAGTTGAGGAGTTGAGGGACAAGTCTAGCGGAAGCGACTCGAACCGCATCGTTGAAGAAAAAGCTTAACCCTGGGATAGCAATATCCCTCATAACTGACTGGACGTATGGCTCAAATACAGCCTCCAGTTGTTGAGCGTAGATCACCAAAAGCTCAATTGCCATATATTTGTCATCCAAAGCTGATGTCTTTATTCCAATGTATTTTCCGCGAACAGGAACAAGCTCCCATCCTTCTTCCTGCTCAATTTGTGCCACGTGTTCATCATCTACCATGAAACGGATTAGCAAGTAAATCATAAACGAATGAAGTGGAACAATTACCATCAAGAAGCTGGACGTCCGCCTTAGCGCTCGCGAGCTCTAGGAGAGGAGGCATGACAGCAGGGAGGTACGAAAGGAAATCATTGCCCATGACACGACACATACGACCCCAGCAATGGAGGAGGTATGACCCTTGTGGATCGTCGGGGTCGGTAACATTCTCTGCAAAAGCTTAGCATCTAAAGCGTAGAGAAAGGAAAAATTACGAACGCTGAATACGTCCAAGAACCTGGACTAGTTGAACCGCATCATTACCAAGTCTCTCGCGCCCTACTGCAAGTGCAATTAAGGTAGCACATTCCATGGCTTTTGCGTTAAGCAAACGAAGATCCTTCGACTCAGGGTCCTGGGGGCGATTCAAGACGTTGAACAACAAGGGCATCAAGGTATCATAGTACCTAGAAAACGCGACTTCCGCAGAATCGGCGATGGTAGCAATGGTAGAAAGTGCCTGCTCCTGGACGTAACGTTTCTGGTCATTATGCAACAGGTCCAACAGGCGTCGAAGCAAGTCATCAAGATAGGGCTCAAGAACTTCCTTCTCGGCTTCCTCGCAGAAATTTACCAGAGCGGCGGCCGCATGCGATTGGACCCTGTCAACAAGTAAGTTAGTGCTCAGAAGTGCCCCCGGTGAATTTTTGTCTCACCTTGGCTCAGGAGACTCAAGTACCGGTATTATATGGGTAAGAACGATGCTATGATATCTCTCTTGCATAATACCGGCAAAATCCGTGCTCATCTGGCCCAAAGCATTGCACCCGGCCCATCTCACTCGTGGGTGAGAATCTCTCAAGGCAGGAACAACCAGATCCAAGATCTTATCCAACTCGGCTTCCATCATATCCCTGCAACCTTCTGAGATAGCCGAGATAGCCATCAGGGCGGCATGTCGATCACGCCATGCAGAGGAAGTCATCATTCTCGGGAGCCATTGGAAGGTGGGTGCAAGAAGAACAGATCCACCCAATTTGTTAGCAAGACGGTCCATGCATTGCTCCCCAGCGACATGGTTAAGGTCGCTTTCGTCCATATCAAGCTAGGGAAAGGATCACCAAGTCAGCCACCTTAGCGCGCAAAAAGATATCCAACGTAAGACACCTACATCATCAGACTCGTTCCATTCCGAAGCGTCATCATCGTCATTTCCTATATCCGTCATCAAGCTCAAACACTGGGTAACCATCTCAGAGGTGTAGAGCGGATCTTTTTTGCACATGTTAGGCGCATTATCCGCAAATGTAGCTAGCAATTCTAATGCGTTCTGCCTTGCAGAATCCGTCAAATCTTTATCCTGCACCACCGAAATTCCAAACTTGACAACATTGTTGAACAAGGGCTTGAACATTAGTGGGGCGACTTCGGCAAGGTCTATAAGGGCCATGAGTGCTCTCGAGAGATTATCTGAGTCCTGCGAATCCTTCATTGGCACCAAAATGTTGAGGATATGGGTAAGAAGTGGGTAAAACGCTTTTTGGGCCGCCTTTTTAATCGATCTGAAGAAGGCTGAAAATGCCTCCATCGCAGCAATCCTAACTCCCAAATCATCATCCCCGAACCCCCCCACAAATACCCCCTGGATAGCCTCACTATGCTGCTTCTCGATGATCCCGGGCGTAGTAGCAAATATCCTGAAAGCTGACTCTCGGTGGCCAGGGTCTGGTTGCTTGCTGGCAAGGAAAAGAGCGAGCAAAAGGTCCGGCCATGACTCTTCTACAGTTGTAAAGGGATTGTCAGAATAAGGGCCGCTGAGGGGAGAAATTGAAACAGGTGAAAAAATTGATTCTGAATAGCCATTGGGCCGAGGCTCTGGTAATAATGGGCAGAGGAGAACACATACCCGCATCACTCAGCTGTCTAGCCACCTCAGCTACGGCGTCGCCAGTCTTGTTTCTGGTGGCCTTATCGGTTTCCTCCGAGAAGCAACTAAGCAAAACACCCCTAATGTAGATTTTAATATCGGGGGCCAATGATAGGAACAATTCACTAGGCTGATTATCCTTTGTCGATGCTTTACTAGCCATCCGCCGGAACAAGACGGCTGCGAAGGAACGTTTCTATGCACCGCTCCCAGCCAAACGGGGGAAAAAATTAGCCCAACCACGAGGTAAAATCATTATTATTATAACCAAATAAGTCGAGAGGGATAAAAGAAAACAAAAAAGCCGTCGACATGACCACATATTGTAATGTTTATGTTTTGGCGATGCAAGAAGAAAGGAAGGGGGGGGGAACGAATCCAGCTTCGGGGATCAAGTGGGGGAGGGGGGCGATTAGGAGAGGGAGGGGGATGATAAACTTACAGCAGGACTATCTGCCGCCCGCACTTGCTCCGCAAGACCAGAAAGTAGGAGATCAGGCCTTGCCAGAACCCAATCGTTATTCAGGCTCTTCTCGGCCTCACTTCGAATGCTATTATCGCTAGACTCCAAGCCCAAGAGGAGCTGCTGGAGACTCTCCACAACGCCGGGGGGCAGCTGGGACATGGTTCACGCAGAGGTGGAACGACGTACCGGGGGGGAAGAGGAAAAAGGGAAAAAAAAAGGGAAGATCAGAGAAGAACCGAGTGATCTATATCCTGAAAGTTTAATGAAACTGGATGCGCGAGGAGACCTAAGAAGAGTGGTAGTAGCTGTTGTGATGGTGAGAGAACGACGAAGGAGAACGTTGGTGAAGGACGAGAGTTGCGAAATGTGTGTTTCAGCGAGTGTCCTCCACTTTGGCAGTGGGAACTAGGGGGGGAGGGGGAGAAGAGAGGGAAAGAAAGAAAGAAAGAGAGAGGGCGAGATTAACACAACCCTCTCTTGCCCTTCACTTCCGTAAGGTTACGTGGGAAAATTATCGAAGAATGGGCGATGAGTAACGAGGGTGTAAATAAGGCGGGGCAGCTTAGCAGAAAATAAAAAAATAAAAAGGGTTACCCAAACAACTCGCTATGGTGCCTTGAGAACCGCCGGTACTGTATAATAACCGGTATGTTGTTGTGGTCAAGTTTTGCTCGTTTAGAGTACCCTCCTACTGTACTCGTACTGTACGTACAGTACCTGTGCTCCATCCATATCACACCGTTCGTCTATTATTATTTTTTCTTTCTATCCAGCCTTCTTTTCCCCTTCAGCCGCTACCATTATTTGTATGTGTCTTGGCGTTGCTTGTGCTGCCCCACCACCGACAATCTCATGTGTCACCCATAATCTGGAAATCTAGTGAGAGTACGTGTACTGTATAGTAGCAGTGCTGTAGTCTACTTAGATTTTAACAAATTCTAATAGAGAGAATTCGTATCGTTCGTTACGGGGTTAAAATCCGGAAGGGAGAGGAGAGTAAGAGAGAAAATATATAGAGAATGTGAAATACTTGGCGAGGATATCACAATTGTTGTGTTGATACCCAAGAGAAAAGGAGGAAGAAAAAGTAAACTAAAAAGAGGGGCAATAAGAGAAGGCAAAACGCAGGCTATGTGGGTAAGGAAAACAAACAAAGGAGAACGAATTACAGACGTATTGCTGACACGACACCCGGTGACAAAAAAAATCAGAGAGGCTTTGGACCATGTAAACCACCATAAAAGCTATGATACTTTGCAAAAAGACCCAGATGACCGTTCGCATGTGCCGGTCCTTATCAAGCTCAATTGGGCGTGTACAGATGAAAACACAACCAAGAATGGAAAAAAAGAAAGAGAGAAAAAAAAGAGAAAAGTAAGAAGAATACATATCTACGCAACCTTAAGATATTGGGCAATCTCGACGTTTGTGATATTCCCGCAAAACGAAACCTATCCCGCCCATCTGCTTTAGAGAAAAAAAGAGAAAAAAAGAGAAAAAAAGCGCCTCAGCAATACCCTCGTTTATGGAGGTACAACTAAACCCGTTCCCCCGTCTTTCATAACGAAGACTCTCTCATACCACTTACTTTCTAGACATGGCAAAAACACCGACAATTACCACAGCCAAGGTGACGAGAGCTCCGGGCAAGAGCAGTTCGTTCGGAACACCGGGGATAACCTCCGGCGGAACGGGGGCTGTGGTCGGGAAATGGGATACCGCATTTTTCTTTCCTCTTCTACGCGCTACTGTCTCCTCTTCCTCCTCACTTGACTCCTCGGCATCCTCCTCCTCCTCATGTCTGCGTCTTCGTCTACTATGAGTGATGGATTCAGTAGGAGTTTCAACAGCCGGCTTTGGATCGGCAGTAGCAATGACGGGTGGAGAGTCCGGATCATGAACGTATAGGTCAACCTTATCCCTCCCTCCACTCCTAGCCATCTCAATCGCATCAATCAAATCCCTGTCAGAAGTAATGGAAACAATGTCGCCCTCGTTGTCCACGTAGCTCATGGCAAACCCTTGTTTCTCAAGTTTGCCGTCCGCGCCAAATTCGGGTTCTCCACCAACATTTTGAACTTCGCTTCCAAGTTTCTGGACAACAGCCGCAAGAAGCTCTATCAGACCACCACTTGCAGCGACCTGGCACCGATGCATACGACCGCTAGGAGCCTTGAATTTGAAGGGGAATGGGGCATCAAGAGGATTGGAGTGTTGTTGGTACATGACTACAGAAGCAGGCGGGGAATCGCCATGGTGAGATGCAGAGTCAGTAGGGAGAATAGCGCTACTGTCATGGCGGTCCGTAGACATTCCGGATGCATGCCTGGAACCTCTGACAGGCGAGTCGGGCTGATGAGGGCGAATGGGGGGGCCAGTATGTCTGGTACCGTCCGAAACAGCGGATTCAGTATCATTGTCAAGTGACATCCAGAATTTGTTCCACGCAGGGCCCTCGCTATCAGTTGTACCCATGGAATTGATCTGTGCACCCACATTAGCCACAAGGTCGCGAATCACACAAATCACATTCTGCGCACCTGCTCTAGAGTGGCATAGGTCAATTTTAACACATCAACCATGCCAACAATTTCCGCTGCTTCGTTCATGACTGGAAGGTTCAAATAATGGCCATCTACCCGAATACCCATCAGCTCCTTTGAACCTCAATAAGGGCTGGAAGTTGCTTCCACTCACCGTGCATTTTTCTCAAGGCAGCCTGGATACTCATGTCCATGGGAGCGAAGTCGGGATGAGGAGTCATGACTCTAACCACACTGCAATTTGCAGGATCCAATCCTGCGGCGATCACTCTCAAGACTACATCTTTACTCGTAAAGATACCAGTGATGCTGCCGTTATCCTGAACCAAAACAGCAGTTGTGTGATTTTCCTTCATCATAGCCGCTGCATCCTTCACAGTTGTTCTTACGCTAACAACGGTAGGTGGATTTCCATCCAAAACAGACTGCAAATCTGGACCGGACATCTTCTGCCGCAATGCTTCAACGTAATGGATAATCTGCTGTGGTTGAGAAGAGCCCAATTCCGACTGCACGCCCTCCAAGGCATCATAGAGCTTCCTAGACGACGCGTACGCTCTCTCCAGTTTTTCCATAGCCTCATAGAAACACTTTGTGATATCTAGAATTCCGGAAATATCTTGGTTCTCATCCATAACAGGTAAATGACGAAACCCCTTGCGAACCATCAAATCCAAGGCGTCGGTAGCAGAAGTATCGGTACGAGCACAAAGAGGATTCTTGGTCATGATGTGGGCAATAGTCACATCCCTTGCATCAACCCCAGCACCAACAACGCGGAAGGCAAGATCCTTTGCGGTAAAGATACCAGAGATACGATCTTCATCGTCGGTAACAAGAACACAGTCCTCACGCTTTGCAGCCATGATTTGAGCCGCCTCAGCGACAGTTGTATTGGGCTTTATCTGCAGAGCCTGGGATGGGCGAAGGGCCATAACGGTCCCCGGGGCAACCTTACGAGTCTGACGAGCGCGTGACACCGTATGTTTCTTTTTGTTGAGATCATTTTCGATTTTGCGGCGGATAGCCTATACGTGTGTGTGAATACCAAGTTGTTAGTGTACCGTGTGAATGATCGAGTGGTGATAGTGGGGCGGCGCCTGAAAGTGAAAATAGCGATATTGACGAGATAACGATGAGGGGGGGGAATAATCCGACTAAATACCTCGTCTCTCTTGCTCTGTCTCTTCCTGCTATCACTAACACTAGAACCCGCTTCGGAGTGGGAGGGGCCACCAGGACTGGGAGCAGGCACAGGGATCCCTGAACCAGACGGTGTTGGAGGAAAGCTAGGCGTCGCCCCTCTGCCCGGCGGACCAGTTCTTGGATTCCCTCTGTAATTTCCCCCAGTGGCTGACATTATGAAGGCCTGTGTTTGCAATAAGAGTGATCAACGGAGCGGGAGATGAGTAAGTGTTTAGGGGATGGATAAACAACGGGGAGAGTATTATATATGAAGAGTGCGAAGAGTGCGATAGATGCGTGCGAGGCGGGTGTGTGATAGTGGAGTAGGGCTCGGGATCGGTCGGGGGAAGGAGATTTTGGCTGATGTTGCACGACTCTTTCTTTTCCGTGGTAAAGACGTGCTTTGGTTGTCATCTTCCATTCCTTCCTGCTCCTCTCTTCCTCATACCACATCATCCCTGAATTCTTGGCGTGCACTCAGCGTTCCTCTTTACTGCTAGCCCACGGCACTGTTCCTTCTTTCTTAAACTATTGAGGGGTAACTTCTCCTTGGTCTTCTTACCCGAGTATCAGGCAATCTCCTGTCTAATGTGTTTAATATTATTTTATTCCACCATTTCAAATAGAATATCTTAAAAAGGTGTTGTATTCCCCCTAACTTGACATTGGAACGCATTGCACTCATTGCAGCCATCTTGCCCAAAGTCACCCAGTAGAAAAGCCAGACTTGAGAAGAGGTAGGAGTGGGTTCTAATGGTGCCTATTCGCCGCTTGCCTCTCGGACCACTTATATTTGTCGTTTCAGCAGCCATCGTGATTCACCACCGTCATGCATCCCATCTCTCCAACATGTCCCGCACATCTCGTGATGCCGCGGGTATGCATCAGTAAGAGATACGGTATGCAGCCCCACTGATCCATTGCAAAGGTACCGGTAGAATAATATACAGATAGAAAAAATTACTTTCGAATTGCTAATAGAATAAAAAAGGAAAACCGTTTAGCGCTGGAACACCTCATAATCCCAAATCTATCATCTTTTTAATTTATTCGCCGATTTCAAAACACAAGAAAAATAATTCCTCCAAAAGACACAGGAGCGATATCATACCCCCCCCGGCGCAGATAAGAGAATTGGCACGATATGTTTGGTCAAGTTAAACCCAAATAAACTGACCGCCCATAGAACCACCAGGACGAATATTGGGAATAGCATTATTTCGGTATGATGCAGAAATGGAAGTGCTATCCATATGATAACAACCAAGTCGGTCATCAATCCCTTATCTTATTTGAGGAAGGGTGTGATGGCGGCTTACCATTGTATCCCAGGAAGGTTACAACACAATAGAATGAGAATCCAATCAAGTATAAGGAGTTCCCCAGGAATACCGATATCCTATTCACTATATTAGGAGACTGCCGCCCAAAGCGTAGGAAAGATGAGACGCACCAATAATCCTTTATCAATATCGGCATCATTAGGAATTGTACAACGTACCTACCCCCAAATGGCAATTAGCAAAACCGTCCTATGCCTAGGAAATCAAGCAATATCATTACGGCCAGAGAGCTTACAAGAAAACCCAAACCGGGAAGAAGGCTCTGACGCCTATCTCGAGGCAATACATGAACTCCATCTCTCCTTCGCCGGCCACAACACCAGCCCTTCCAAGGCCACCCGTTCCCGGCACCTTCAGAAATTTCCCGCACATTATGTAACCCGCCAATGCGAATACCACTGAGGTGAATAAAAAGTGCAGAAATACAAGCGAAAACATCAATCTTATGATTGAAGGGAATTTCGGAGTATATGCAAGTCCCCAAGCGAGGGAAGTGAGTGTAAGGAAAAATGTGAGTAGGACGATGAAAGACGGGTCATCACGAGACCATGTATTTTTCGTTTCTGGAGAAAGTAGACACGTTAGATCGATCGCAGGATTGATAAGAACTAGGGAGGTGAGATGTACGTTTCTAAGAAATCCGTCGGTTAGTGGCTTTCTCTCGAACACACCGAACCAGGGTTCCCTACATGATAGTATATTGTCCGAGTGACTTTCTTAGGAGCTATTATCAGGTATGTCATTTCCCATACCGCCATCTTCAAGGGCACCGCGTCCGTTAGCCACCACCACCACCACCACCCCCGGGAACACCGGAAACACGAAAGCAGCAAACCTCAAAGTCCATCTGAGGGAATTTGATCATTCTTCGGAAAAATAATGGCAGTCGTGAGCCCGAGCTGGAATCCGAGCGACTGCCATGTCGTGGAGCAGAGATGTGCGGAGCGAAGGTCGATAGCGTGGGCGGCGGCGAAGTACGGGGTGCGTACATTTTCGTCCCGGTCTTTAGGTTGTTAAGATCTGAGAGCAATACGATACCGAATGTTGAAGATCGTGGTGGCGTTGTGCAGTGGTGTCTCGATGTGTCGTGTGCAATCCTATTATCCGGGAGATGGGTGTGTCCAAGGAGTGGTGTTAGGGCCCGTTGTTGAGCCTCTCGATAGTTAGGTTGACACGGATGAGGCAGCCCAGAGCCGTAACGGGCCGCGGAAACGACAAGGCACCGACTGCTTCCATACCGGTGCGGCACATACTGACGACAGTACAAGTATCATACCACCGGCGCAGCACTCGTACAGTACGAGTACAGCTTGACTGCCGGGACGATCTTAACTAACGGAAATCTCAACTCACCACTGAAAATAGGAATTGAGCATGCCAGCAGCACCGGAAAACCGGTCCCCCGCCGGTCCGCTGACATAGGATTTTGTGGCGTGCCTGGCTTCCAATGCCAGATGGAGCAGAATCTAGTCCCTAACTTATCTCTATGCCCATTACCGTGCCGTTTCTAAAGCATTTTAAACTGCAAACATCCCGCTCATTTTATACATCGGAAAACTCTCAGAATGCCCCTATGCTCCGTTTCACCTGCGCCTTAGGTGATTAAAATTTATTTCTTATTTGAGAATAACTGAACATTGTGAAAGCACCACAACTTTTCCCCACCTACAAGCCTCCTGTGCCGGGTAACCTGGATGGTATGCTGCAGCGGGAATGTTTGGTCAATGGGCTGCTTAACAACAGTGAGAGGGCTTGCCGGTCCTAGATACAACTGTGCCATCTAGCATTACGCTAGTGAAGTCGAGCATTGGTGGACCGAAGAATGTTTGACCTACTTTAGTTGGTTGATCGGGTGCTATTGTTTGGCAAGAGCACTGGTACGAGTACCGTGCCGCCGCGTACTGTACAGCACAGCACTTGAGCTCTGCTAGATATGGGAGAAGTGGGCAACATGCACGGCAGACGCTTCGTTATGGGGTACTCAAGTACAAGTACAAACTATGGCACCATGATAACAGCGCTCTTGCTGGTGAAAGCTCCCGCCTTGAGTGGATCAGTTCTCTCTTGGTGCGGCATCATTTTGTTTTGAAGGGGTTTCCGCTTTATGTGAACATACCCCTCAGCTTATGGATTCTAATTGCATGGTAAGTGATAATTGAAGTGGAAGCCGATGATCAGATATGTAATTGGGTTAGCAGTTAGGAAGTCAGGTACGATAAAAACGATCTGCCAGTAATCATACTGGCATCAGGGGAGTTCGGCCCCTGTGGTTTGATCCACTTTTTTTGGCAGATAAGACAAAAGTTGTCAGCCTCAGAACCTCTTACCCAAAAAGAAGGTGCATGAATAGATAATAGCAGTTGTCACCCCTTTGGCTTAGGGACTGATGGGTGGGTAATATTGTCTTACTAAAGACTGATTTTAGAGCTGCTTCCCCTTCGGTGAACAAAAGCTTTCACCAAGTGATTTAACGGCGGGGCCAAAAATCTTCACTCCAGTATGATACTTGTACCGGTAGGTTTCTTCAGCGGGTGAAATACCGGTATTATCGAGGAGTTGTTTTATTTTTTTATTTTCCTTGGTTTGTTTGCCTCCTGAGATGGAAGCGTTGAAAGAAGCAAAGAGAAGGAACGAGCAAGCTCAGTTACAAGTACGAGCACGAGTAAATGGCGGTTCCCACGTGGTTTTTGCGACTTGGGGGAAACCCCTCTTTCCACTCAGATATTTTTTCTCTGCTGTAACACAGCAGTCAGGTACAGGCACATTTCTCGGCAAGCTTTGGATTCAAGTGAACCCCTGTCGAATGGGGGGCGCTCTTTACACACACAAACTCTCAACACATTTGATTTTTGGCATCTGCGAAGACAGAACGGGGAAAGAGCGGTCATTTCTCTCCGTGAGGTTTACCCCTGGAGTTCCATGAAGAGGAGACGATTTCGTGGGGGATTGGTTCACTTTGGCAAGCCTGTATTGTGCCGACCGTATACCGGCCGGTACAGGTATGCCTATCTTCTGGTCAACACACCTTCATGGGCCGCCCTGCATCGTACTTCGATCACATTGCTTGTATGTTCGAGCACTGTACTAGTAGTAGCACTTGCAGTAAAGATTTCCATCTTTTCATAGATTAGGAGTAGGACTGGTTGTAAAAGGTCCAGCGGCATACCCAAAACAGGCCGCCTATTGTGCCGGTACTGCATCTTCTTCCACCATCCCAACTCCCGAGGAATCTCAAGGAGCAAAGAGGTCAGGGCGAGCAGAAATATTCATCGTGAGCCATGGTCTTTTCTTTCTAATCCGTTACTGCCATTCGGGAATCAGTCATTACGAGCAGAAGCAATTGATTTATAAGAATCCGTGCATGGGATGGTCCCAGTTTGTGTCCCAATTGCCGGTACCACGCCAACAAGTTTCTATCCAAGGTTCCCCATATTGTCGCTATCGGCAGGAATTCACCACAACATCATCCCCTCCGGTACTACTATACGACTCGCATTTCAACGACCTCCCCACCATTTTCATCGAGCTTACTTGGTGCTGAATCTTCCCGAGTGGCGAGAAACTTGATCAATCTGTGCCAGCAACGTGTCTCGGGCAGTTGGTGCTGCAACTTATTCCCTTCGGTTGTCCTTCCCTGTGCAGCGAACTGGGGAATTATTTTCTATTTCCCCGTGTCTTGGAGATTGAGAGACCCCGGACCCATTAAAACAACCGAAAAAGCCGACCGTGGGGGGAGTGCGAGGGGGCGAGAAGCTTATGGGACGAGCTGAAGGAGAGGGAAGCAAGGAAGTAACAGTCAGATAAAAAAGAAAGGGGTATATATCTATTGTCCCAAACTACTCCTCCCCTCCCACCTATTGTTTGTGCAGTAAGTGTTTGTTTGATTGGTCTGCTTTTTTCCTTTTTCTACAGAGGGTTCCCCCTGAGTACTGTTTGCAGCTCGATGCTGTAAGACTGAACCCACTGAGAGGACTCCGACCTTGCTTCAAACCCAGCCGGGTGAAACCCGTGAGGAAAAAAGAAGAAGAGAGAGACACTGGTAATACCGGTATTCCACAGACACGCGCAAAAAGCAAAGAAAAACGATCACCTAACAACCAATTGCGTGCCAATGATTCTCTAGATGGGGGAGAGATCCAAGAAGAGAAGGACAGCAGAGACAGGTACAAAAAGCAATTGCGCAGCATACTCGAGTAGAGGGTTCTAATTCGTTGCTTGCCTATTCCTATTACTGATTCCCCAGCATATTCGCCCGCTCACTTGTCTCCCGCTCGACCAGGCGTCCACCAAAGAGAAAAAAAACTATCCTTCCTTCGGGTTGGATTCGCTTTCGATCTGCATCCCCGGGCGAGGTTTCGACGCTAGACCGGCGCAGAAACATCCCAGGCAACAAACAGCCCAAAGGGTTACTACACCGTTGACAAGGCCTAACCCGTGCATAGGACAAGAAACAGAGCCCTCTACAATTATGATCCCCCCCGAGCCAAGTCTCACTGCTCACAAACTACACGCGGAGGACACCCGGAGGTTCAGACCTGCTGGCAGACCTCCCAATCCCTCGCAGTCCGCCCATACACCTTCCTTCTCAGCTAATTCCTCTCCGTCTATGGCAATTTACGGCGCGAGGAAATCTAGTAGAGGATCCGTTTCTGGGTTGGCCACCTCTTCTCCTCCAAACGGCGCTAGCAATAGCAGAGACTCGCACGATCTACAACTCTCAATGGGCGCTGGTAGAGAGTCGCTGGTTGACAACCTTCTTTTGTCGTTCGACAGGTTCGGTGATGGGTCTTTAGGGGCCTTTGATACCCCCCCTTACTTCTCAACTGTTGATGAGCTAGGTGACGAAGACAGCTTGTCAAATTACTCACCAACAAATCCCGTATCGCGTGGCAGACGTTCAAACAGCACCAGCAATTATCATTCGCATAATGGTAACTTTTCCAGCACAAGCAACCCCGGGCACACGAATAGGCGAGTCGGCTCATTTGACAACGGAGCTGATGGCTTTGACGCCGGATACGACTTTGGGAGAGAGTTACGTTCTCGAGGCTGCGGACTGGGCTCATCACATGGCTATACAAACGCTGCATCTTACGATACTTATGATGCGGCGCCTCCTCCTTCCATAAGGAGCGGGCCTAGGAACCGGTCACCTTCTCCACCAAGATCTCCCCGTCTTGTGCGACGCCCATCGAACAAGTCTGCAAAGAGTTTAAGGAGAGACCAGCAGCATCAGTTTAATCCGCAATCCGACAACCCCGTTGCTCTTCCTCCTTTACCAGCCTTCGTGACCCCGACAACGATTACTACACCCATGAGTCCCTCCAACAGCAAGAGCAGTGGGCGTCCTGGATTTTTTAGGCGTGTGTTTGGTGTCGGAGGGGGAAGTGGGAGTAATGGCAATTCGAGCAGCAAATCAAACGTTGCCAACCTGGTCGCGCGAGAAACAGCAAATACGAGTGCCAATTCACAGTCTTCGAATTCCCCGCAGTCAACCATCAACAAAAAACCATCGTTCTTTAGACGCCGGAAGAAATCCGTCTCGGATGCAACACCGCATCCTGTAGCTCCTCTGCCATTGCATCCTACAGAGCCGCTTTCAGTTGAAAACTCTCATCCGAGCCCGGCAACCTCTCTGAGCACCGCAATGAACCCCTATCTTCGGTCACCCGTAAGGTCACCCGTGAGGTCACCCGGCTTCGACCTGGTAGATGAGAATAATGAATCGGCATATCTTCAGAGAGGTGCTACCATCCGTACAGTAGCTTCGTCGGACCCTATATCGCCCAAGCGCCCGACTTTCTTCGGGGAAAGCATGCGACATAGGGATAGCGGTAGCCATTTCAACGACGATTATAGCGGCACAGGAAATGTGTACAGGAAGGAAACAAGGTATGCAAGGGGGAACGGGAATGTTGATTATAGCCTCAGTACGAGGGATGACTGGGACAGGCCTCAAACCAGTCCTTATTCCCCAAATAAACAGAGCTTTTTGCAGGATAACGAAGAAAAGGAAATGCGGTGGCCCCCATTGGCAACAAAGTCGATTTTGTCAACTAGACGGAGTGTTGGTAATGTCGCACTCGAGAGAGAGCGGCAAGCATCAATTGCATCGAGTTTCGATAAGCCTAGGCAAGGATCCGTGGTGGCCAAAGAACAGCCCATAGCTACGGTGCAGGAAATCGAGGCCCATCATGCAAGGCTTGATAAGCAACGGAGAGAAGCACGCACAGGGAAGGCGCTTGAAGTCAATACGAAAATTTTAGAAAATAGGGAGAGTAAGGAAGCTGAAGCATCATGGCCCAGTACCCTCACACCCGCCGCCATAGGAACACCCGCAGTCATGCTACAGAGGGACGGTCCAGGCGAAAAGGCCGAACCTTTGCGAGAAGATGACCCAGACAGGGATGAACCGTCGAAGGAGGAACGCGAAACGGCCAGGAGGGTGTTCGAAGGTGATGAGGAAATAATTGCTAAGGCAAGAGTCACAGGCTGGCTGGGTGAAGCGTAGGTGCTCCCGGTTTATGCTTTCCGGGGGATTACCGCTAACTAATCTATCATTTTAGTGGAGCGGCTGGGGTGAGGACCCGTAGGGCTTATATGGGGTTGTTCGATTGGTCAGGGATTAATATACTGTCCTCGTTGCGAATCTTCTGTGGACGCCTCGTTTTTAAAGGCGAGACACAGCTGGTTGACAGGATAATGGACGCAATCGCGAAACGGTGGTGTGAATGCAACCCTCGTCATGGGTTCAAGCTGATAGGTATATTGCACCATTTATGATATCGAATTAAACATAAATGCTAATTATGCCCTAGATGTCGTTTTCACGATTCTTTATTCCTTGCTCTTACTCAACACAGACCTACATATGGCCGATATTCCCCAGTCCCAGAAGATGACCAGGAGCCAATTCATCAAAAACACCATGAGCAGTATCCGGAAGATTGTTGCTGAGGCTCCGGTGGAATCGAAACCCGTTCACTACAATACATTCCCTCCAAGGTCGCAGACGCCTTTTCGCCCAAGTGATGACGATGATAGCCCCGGAATGAGCGCAGCACCTTCCGCGACATTCCCTTTAGCCGCCCGAGAGAGGAAAATGAGCGAACCCCGCACCTCTTTAGACTTTGTCAAGGGTATAAAGAACTCTAGCAAAGCAAGTGGGATTGGAAATTTGAGTCCTAAGGGAGTAGGTGATCCGGGCGAGAAGATGGATTACGATATGGATGGCGGGCTTGCTTTAGTCAAGGCCCCACTTAGTGGTGGTGGTGGAATTCGAGCCTGGGAGGCCCAGATTGAGACTGTGCTGAAAGACTTTTACGCATCAGTCAAGGCATCTGCACTTCCCCTTCATGGTGCGCCCCAGGAAAAGGTTGTTGAGACACCTCATCACAGCTCACTTTCAGTTTTTGGCTCCAACGTTTTGCGGCGATCGCCGAGCACTATTAGCAGAGCTCCCTCAGAGCTCAGTGTCTCTACTCGCAATAATCGCGACAGCAAACTAGGCGCAAAATGGACGGCTAAGAATCGATCTCGGCCTAGGCTTTACAATGGTTCATATGCAGGCTCTAGTCGGACTAGTCTCGAGGATCGATCGATGTGGAGTCCCTCCGCATCCAGCACCTGGAGCAAATACTCCCTTGACAAGACCCAGACCTCTATGTCTGTTGATTCACTGGGTTCAGCATTTATGCATGCCGATTATGCGCAATCTATAGGATTCGCTAACGCTTTGAGTCATGCTATCATCAGGGAGGAAGCAGCAAGTGGGACTTCAGTCGATGACAGAGAATCTACCCTACTAGACTATGATGAATTGGAACTTGCTGGAGCACCTTGGGCGAAAGAAGGAATGCTGAAGCACAAACACCATCTCGAAAGCATGGACAAAAGGGCTAAGAATAGGGGCTGGACAGAATGCTTTGCAGTGATTGAAAGGGGGTGGATGAGACTTTTTCAGTTCAATCAGTCCGGGAAGAACAAGGATGCCGTGGTTGGAGTTGTTGGGGGGGGCAATTGGACCGAGAGCGCGGATGCCATCGGTTCTTTCCTTTTGCGGCAGACTATCGCATCAGCGCTTCCTCCACCTGGCTATTCGAAGGCGAGGCCTAACGTTTGGGCCTTGTCACTTCCCTCTGGTGCCGTCCATTTCTTCGAGGTTGGCACGGCAGAGATTGTCAAGGAGTTTGTTTCTACAGCCAACTATTGGGCAGCCAGACTTTCAAAGGAGCCTTTGATTGGTGGTGTCAGTAACGTGGAATATGGCTGGAGCGACAACGTCCTTGGCGAGATAGGCCCTGGCTTAACTTCAAGTGTCTCCAATACCAATGAGTCAAGGCCCAGCTTGCAAATTTCCATTAGGAGCAGTCTTGATCACGGGACAATGGTCAGACCAAGATTGCCGGGTGACCGGGTGAACATCACGGATTGGGCACCACCAAGCCAAAGCATGGTCGCCAGCTCGTTAGGCGAGGCCGATCAGCTAAGGGCTTTGGAAACATATGTCGCCAATATTGAGGCAGAACTTGCTAGACACAACGACCTGAGGCCTACTATGGTCCTAACTGTAAGTTTTGGCTCTGCCCTCTTGAAAGGGTTCCAATGCTAACAATCACTAGTTCTCCCCACGGCATCCAAATTCCTCAAAGGCGATGAGTAATTGGGAAAAGAAGTCCAGCTATCTACTGAGGGAAATCATCAAGTTCAGGACATACATTGAGTGCTTGTCGTCTGCCACTGAGCTACGAGAGAAGCTTCGAGCAGGCGAAAATAGGGCGGAGGTTGGTAACGATAACGAGAGCAGGAGTCCCATATCCACATAAACAGCATGAACTTGAATATCTGAGCTTGTACTTTTTTTTCTTTCCCTTTCCCTTTTTGCTACATACTTATGTCTCCAATACTATTCCCTCGGATTCGCTTACGTTGTTTTGTTTATTGCAATATCGGGTATAGGGTGGAGTGAGCTAGTGGGTAGCTCTTTTTGCGAGGACATTATTATTTCCCTCTGGGGATTTTTTCCCGCGTTTCCGTCCCATGAGTTTCACCAAACTCCATCCACCAATTTTCTCACGATTTCGATGCCCATTATGAATGGCTGGTTTGAGCGTTCCCGGTATATTTTGTCCCTTTGGTGTTTTTTCTTTCCCTTTTTCCTTGTGTTTTTCCTCCTACGATAGCTACGTTCGTATTTCATTTTTATCACAACCTTGGAGCATGAAGGGGTGAGCTACTTATAATGTCTAGCTCAAGCGGTTGGCCGTTTAATACAAAGAATTAGGAGGCTTAGTTTCCTTTCTTCCTTTCTCTTCTTCCTTTTCCCTTGATACATCCATATATACATTTATTTAATGCACCATGTTTTATGAGGGGGTCTCTGTTCTTTCTTTCTTTCCTTCTTTCTTTCCTGCACTCTCCCTCCGCTTCGGTGGGGTGAGAAATATACCGCTGCGGCGGATTTTTCTGTCGCTTTTATGTTTGGGGTGAGGGCGAGAGGTCCCGGTAGATAATCACAAAATTCCTTTCCATTCGGTATGGTATGAAACCTGGCGTGACTTGTTAGGTTAACGTCGTAGAGGAAGGAAGGAGGATCCTTTAGCTACCATAGAGAAAATAAAATAAAAAGCATTGATAACTTTAACAGTAGAAGGCACCACTTAGCAACTCTAGTCATTTGCTCACGCGCTCTCACTCGCTTAGCTTGGTTCATGAATTGTTGTACCATAATTTAGCCATGCCACTACAATTTCCCGTTGCTTTGTCTCGCGTCCAACAAGAAATGTTGTAGGGACTTTCGTTCTTATCATCCATCCCACACGCCTCCAGAATGTCACCTTAATACTGGTATAGGAACCCAACTCGAAGCAGATGGGGTAAATTAGAGTGGAGTAACCCATTAGAGTATCATAAGGCGCCCGCTTAACCCTACCACTATCCACCGCAGCACAACACCTTTTCTCTCTTCAGTATGATGCCTACCGCATCATGCTTGCACTAGTACATGTCCACCCGAGCAAACTTGGGAAGTGCGGTACCATATAACTGCGCACAAGAAATACCAGGAGAAGCCCAAGTTCAATCCATAGGTACCATCGGAACGAGTGCCGTTCTGTGAACTCTGCGAAATACGGTGGTCTATAGGTAGTCATACACTGGGCACACGTATAAAGGAAGTTAGACTCGATAGCGGTTCAACATAATATATTATCGCCGACGGGGGGAGCTTGGTTGGAGCTCGCTACCGGTAATCGGTTACACTACAAAGGAACCCCTGACGAGATTTAGACTTGTTCTAGACGGGGTTTGATCTACGCTGGCGGGTGAGGCTGAACCTCGGGGTCCTTAGCTTCTTTGAGCAGGAGGAGAGTGCGGTACTGTGCCTGGGTCCAACCAGCGAGCCATATCGGTGCTTGAGGATTATCTGATTACATATCTATACCTATCGGTACTGTACTGTACTCTGCTCTGCTCAGCCAGGGCAAGCCAAAGCAAAGTATTACCACACCATCGATCCACCCACCCATCGATCAACTCACCAGCACACCATCAATCAACTATGGAACCTACCACCACCACCACGGGCGGTACCACACAACGGACCCCACCGCCCTCCCCCCCCGCGGGTGGGGATACGGATACGAAAATGGCGGTATATACAAGTACAATTACCCCATCCACGTTATTCTCTCCACTGAAGCGCAAACGAGAGGGTCTTCCACTACCTCCACCTCCGGCCGCATGGCAAGAAGAAGGGGAAGGGGGAGGAGTGGAGTCCGAAGGCTCCCTGCATTCTGGACGACTTGCTCTGCAGCTTGAAGGGCTGTCTCTTGGTCAGGTGAAGTACCCACTTGATGCTAGGATGGCTTGTGGGGATGGGGTGGTTGTTGATGGGGATGATCGGGGTGAAGGGGGGGAGGAAGAACATAGGGATGGACGGGTGGTCGGAAAACGTACAAGACTAGTATCACCGCCGTTAACGTTGGAGAGAGGGGGCGGGTGTGGGAGTAGTGGTGATGAGGAGGTTGGAAATGCTCCTGTCCCACATCCGACACATGGGCTACGGGAGGCAGCAGCAGCAGAAGAAGAGGAAGAGGGGGAGGAGGATAGTGATTGGGGATTGAGTGGAGTTGGAGTTAAGCCCTCTGCTAGACAGAGTTACATTAGGGCTCAAAAGAAATTACAACAGGTATTCCATTCTGCCCATGCTCGGGAGTTGAAGGAGTGGCTTGAAGCTAACTATCGAATGCAAGATTCGAGAATATAAATCCCGAGTGTCTAAGGAAGCACGGGAGAAACGGAGCTGGGAGAGGAGGAGGAGGAAGAGCTTTACGAATGGCAATACTACGGCTGCGGCGGCGGTGACGAAGGGGCTTACGCACAGATCTGAAGGGGAGGAGGACGAAGGGGATTGTCGTGGGCGGAGGAAGAGGGTGCATTTTGATGTTTAGTCTTGCTACTGCTGATAAGCTTGATATGGGGTTTTTTTCTGTCTCCCTGCCCGTGATATCTCAACGGCTTTTGTTGGGATTGTATATGCAGTTTAGGTGGTTGGATGGCGTATGTCTGGTTCCGGGGGGTTTCTCTCTCTTTGGCTTTGTTGCTAGTAGGGTTGGGGTATGTGTTCATATATTTCGGATTTCTGGCGTAGGGTGTATATTTCAGGACTGACATGGGGATTATGTGATGGGTTTGGGGTTTCTTTTTTTATTTGTTAGTTTTCTCGGGTGTATGGCTACGGTAATGGGTGTTTTAGAGTTTGGGGTGGGGTGGGGTGGGGTGTTATGTTTACGACTTGGCTTGACATCTATCTGCTTTATTGTTTTTGATACAATATTTCTTCAGGTATTGCTTTTCACCACGATACTATACCCGCCCAAGTTAGTTTTATATCGCACAATCACCTGTGGCCTATAACGCAGAAACCCAAGCCAAGTTTAGCAAAACCAACGACTCCAAAGTTAATATTTACACTTAATGTACAGTTATCTTCCCCCCATCCCATCCCATTTTGTTTCTAAAAAATCTTCTTATACCACGGCTTCAAACTCTCCAACCTTTCTGCCTCCTTCTTTGCAGCCCTCTCCTCAGCAGCCCTCCTACTCGCCTCCCTCCTTTCCACTAGGGCCTTTTCTCTCTCAGCCTTCCTCCGATCAATAATCTCCACAGCCCTCTGTATACCCACCTTCTCCTTCTGCCTCCGGTACTGACAAACCTCATACGTAACCGCACTACCTCCCACAAACGTTCCAGCAGCCCAATTTGCCGCATTAGGTACTGGCGCTGCAAAGTAAATCAGTAAATTCCTTCCTTCCTCCCTCCTTTTCGAGGAAATGAGAGGGAAGAGAAACAAGCCTCGAAGGACAATCTTCAACCCCCCAAACGCAAATCCGGCAACGATCCCGTAGAGAAAGGCATTCCGAACGCACGGCTGTAAGTGCACTTTCTTGAAGTCTTCCGCATGGATAGTTTTGACAGCTTCCGGGAGGGTAGCTTGCTGGGCTGCTGCGTAGTTGTTTGGAGTGACCTTTGGCTTCGTGGGGTTTGCTGGGTCGGGGGGGATGTTGCGGGGTTTTGCGGTTACGATTGGGTTTGTGTTGGAGTCTGTAGAGCGATCTCGGGCGTCTTCTGCCATCTCCGCTGGTTTTGGTTACCTGTTTGAGGGGCTGAGTGTCGGATTGGGATTGGGATGGGTTTATCGGCTGTGATATCATTCTTGCCCAGGGATTTAAGGTTATGATACTATGCTGGGTTCTCATTTGTTACATAAGCAAACTAACCGAATTGAGTTCCACTAGGTGTGCTTAGAATTCAATTAAATTTCCGACGCGTTGGGTGCGCGTTGTCCTGTGTCGACCTTATCTAGCTGATGCTCAAGGGGAAGAAAAAAAAACCCGCTTGCCCCTTTGACGAAGGATAAAACCTTCCTTTTGACAACCCTGAGTACCTTCGGATTCTCTCCATTCTGGTAATCGTACTTAATCTAGTTCTATCATACATATTTTTATTTTTATTTTCCCTCCGTTCTCTCTTTTGGCGTTGGGCACTCTGTACCATACAAAACCGGACACTTTAATACTCGTCTACAGCATCATACAGTATCGGTTTCAACAATGTACTCCCGGGGCGGCGGCGGCGCACGCTTTAAACGTGGAGGTTACCGCAGAGGCGGCAACAGTGGTGGTGGACGATTCCAGAAAACTATTGCCGCGAACTCATTACTAGCCACTGACGGCACCTCCGGGGAGGCGAGGTTCGAGTCCTTGAGACTTGCGAATGACATTGATGAGCGGATGGGGTTCCCTAGGTTTGAGGCCGGGCCTAGGAAAGTTGGTTGGCTGGTTAACATGAAGTCTGTGAGTTTATAAAAGAATATACTCTGTGGAATCAATTGAGGGCGAAAGGGAAGTGGTTTGCTGATGCGGGTTTGTTGGCTTGGGGGGGATTCGTAGACTATTCTGGAAGACGACCAAGTTACCGGTGGGAAAGCGGGCGTGGACTTTTACTTCCTGGACGATTATGGGGGGTCGTTCAAAGCGACGCTCTTGTATGATCCCTATTTTTTGATCGCTACTAAGGTTTGGGAGAGCCCCGTGCAGCATTGCATGCGATGTGAATGCTGATGAGTGCGGTGGTGGTAGCGTGGTAATGAGCCGGAGGTAGAGGAGTGGTTGAGAAGAAAGTTTGAGGGTATAATCAAGAAGACTACAAGGTTAACAAAGGAAGATTTACGCATGGTAGGTGGTGGTGGTGGTGGTGGTGATACCCTGGGGGAAAGGATGGTTAGAGCTGACGATATGGATGACAGCCGAATCACTTGCTAGGCTACCGGAGAACTTTCATTAAGCTTGAGTTTGTAAACGTCACGGATTTACTGGCGGCGCGGAAAGTGCTTATGCCGATTGCGGAGAAGAATAGGAAGAATGTTAATGCTATGGATGCTTATGCCGAGGTTGCCAGGTATATATGATACATTGAGGGGTTTTTCCGGAGGTAACAGCTGATTTTGGGATAGTGCTAGTGCCGGGTTTGACTTCATTGATGAAGGTAATGATCTAGGAAGGTCTACGAATATGACTGAAGCTTGCGATTTTATAATTGATATACGGGAGTATGATGTGCCGTATCATGTGCGGGTAGCTATCGATCAAGGTAATGATGCCATGGAGATATGTTTGTAGTACTTGATGATTGCTGATAAGTAGCATACAGAGATACGTATCGGAAAGTGGTATACTGTTGAGGCCAAGCACGGCATTGTATCGTTTACTTGCATTGAGGATCGACTGAAACAGGCCGAGCCGGTGGTGCTAGCGTGGGATATTGAAACTACAAAGTTGCCATTAAAGTTTCCTGACGCTTCAATTGATCAGATTATGATGATATCGTATATGATTGAAGGATCTGTGAGTTTGCTAATGCTGAGAGTTGGGGAACGGAGTGTAGAAGCTAAGTGCGCGCTTATAGGGGTTTCTCATCACCAATAGAGAGATCGTTTCCCAAGACATTGAGGATTTCGAATACACTCCTCGACCAGAGTATGAAGGACATTTCATGGTCTTCAACGAACCAGATGAGAAAGCCGTACTCGAGCGATTCTTTGACCATATCAAAGAGGCAAAACCCACCGTAATGGTAACCTACAACGGTGACTTCTTCGATTGGCCATTTGTAGAAGCCAGAGCCTCCCAATTGGGCATAGACATGTACCGTGAGATTGGCTTCCGGAAAAACTCCGAAGACATCTATTATAGCAATTATTCCGCCCACATGGATGCCTTCGCCTGGGTTAAGCGTGACAGTTACCTACCCCAGGGGAGTCAAGGTTTGAAGGCAGTCACTACTGCAAAGCTCGGATACGATCCCGATGAACTGGACCCCGAGCTCATGACAAGGTTTGTTTACTGCCCATCCTCTTCCTGCCCTGAAGCTACTGATTCTGTGTTCCAAGATATGCCATGGAGAAACCACAAGTCCTGGCGGAGTACTCAGTTTCCGACGCCGTGGCTACTTACTATCTATATATGAAATATGTTCATCCCTTCGTTTTCGCCCTGTGTACGATTATCCCATTAGGCCCGGATGATGTGCTACGGAAGGGAACAGGAACTCTTTGTGAGATGTTGCTCATGGTACAATAGATGTTTCGCACGGTCACAAAATATCACTCGCTAACCTAAACAGGTCCAAGCGTATCGGAAGGAGATTGTCTTGCCGAATAAGCATAAGCAGGTTGAAGAGGCATTCTTCGATGGTCACTTGCTAGGGTCGGAGACCTACGTCGGCGGTCATGTCGAGTCTATCGAGGCGGGAGTATTCCGAAGTGATATCCCGGCCAACTTCGTGATTGATACGAAGGCAATTGACAAAGTAAGTGGCTTTTGAGTCTATTTTTTGTTTCTCTGGACGACTGCCTGACTTCGACAGCTCATCGAGGACCTCGACTCTGCCCTACAATTCAGTATTGTTGTTGAAGGGGGTAAGAAGATGGAGGATGTGACGAATTATGATGAGGTTTGTATGCTTGCCTCAAATGGTTGTAAAATCTGCTTATGGAGTGGATAGGTCAAAGAACAAATTAGGTCGAAACTCCAGCAGTTGAAAGACGTTCCTACACGGAATGAGCGACCATCAATATACCATTTGGACGTTGCTTCTATGTACCCGAACATTATGACCACGAATCGTCTTCAGCCAGATTCCATGATATCGGAATCGGACTGTGCTGCCTGTGACTTCAACAGGCCTGGAAAAACCTGTGACCGGCGGTTGCCATGGTCCTGGAGAGGAGAGTATCTTCCTGCCAAAAGGGATGAATACAATATGATCAGACGTGCACTGGAAAACGAGAAGTTCCCTCCTAAGCATCCGAAATCGCCCCCGAGAACATGGGATGATCTGACAACCGAGGAGCAAGCCTCGGCAACCAGGAAGCGTCTCACAGAATACAGCAGAAAGGTCTATCATAAGATTCATGAAACCAAAACAATTAAGAAAGAGGCTATTATCTGCCAGCGTGAGAATCCGTTCTACGTCGATACTGTCAAGAACTTCCGTGATCGCCGTTATGACTTTAAGGGGAAGCAAAAAGTATGGAAGCGTAAAGCGGACGACCTTAAGGCCTCCGGCGCCACCGCCGCCGAGATCGATGAAGCGAATAAGATGACTGTTTTGTTCGACTCTATGCAGCTTGCTCATAAAGTCATTCTCAATTCTTTCTACGGATACGTCATGAGGAAAGGATCTCGCTGGTATTCCATGGAGATGGCTGGTGTCACTTGTCTTACTGGTGCTCACATTATTCAAATGGCTAAAGAAATTGTCGAGCAGATCGGGAGACCATTGGAGCTAGATACCGACGGTATTTGGTGTATTCTCCCAGGGACGTTTCCGGAGAACTTTGCGTTCACACTTGAGGGTGGGAAGAAGCTGCCGATATCTTACCCTTGCGTGATGCTGAACCATCTGGTTCATGCGGAGTTTACCAATCACCAGTATTCGGAACTTGTGGATCCAGTCACCCACAGATACAAGACTCATAACGAAAACACCATCTTCTTTGAGGTTGATGGTCCTTATAGGGCTATGATCCTGCCTACATCCAAAGAGGAGGATAAGAATTTGAAGAAACGTTACGCTGTGTTCAATCATGATGGGAGTTTAGCGGAATTGAAGGGGTTTGAAGTCAAGCGCCGTGGCGAGCTAAAATTGATTAAGATCTTCCAGTCTCAAATTTTTAAATTCTTCTTAGAGGGAACAACTCTGGAGGAGTGTTATCGTTCTGTGGCGAAGACTGCCAATCGCTGGCTTGATGTTTTGGATTCACGTGGCCGCACACTCGCTGATGAGGAGCTCATCGACTTGATTTGTGAAAACAGAAATATGTCAAAGGCATTGGCGGAGTACGGGTCTCAGAAGTCGACGTCTATTACCACTGCAAAGCGGTTGGCAGAGTTCTTGGGCGAGCAGATGGTAAAGGACAAAGGCCTCAACTGCAAATATATTATATCCGCAAAACCTCGAGGCGCACCTGTTACCGAGAGAGCACTTCCAGTTGCTATATTTTCTGCAGAGGAATCAGTCAAGCGCCACTTCTTGCGAAAATGGCTGCGTGAAGAACCGAGTGATTTCGATCCCCGAGGCATCATCGATTGGAACTACTACCTTGAGCGCCTGGGATCTGTCATTCAGAAGCTTATCACCATCCCCGCTGCCCTCCAGAAAGTGCGGAACCCAGTGCCTAGGGTGCCGCATCCAGACTGGCTACAGAAACGTATCAATACCAAGGATGATAGGTTCAAGCAGAAGAAGATGACGGATATGTTTCAGAAACGAACCGAGTTGGAAATCGTCCCTTCCGGAGTGTCTACGCATCTGGGCGATATGGAGGACTTTGGCGGCACTACTACGATGCCTATAAACCGGCCTATACTTGGAACTGTGAGGCGTCTCGGGAAGAGGAAGGCGCCTGATACGCCTGGTCCGGTTGGGGGTGACCCGTTTGCTAGTCTTCCCGTTGTGATGCCATCGATGACAGAGGATTATAAAGGGTGGTTACAGTACCAGAAGAAAAAGTGGAAGATTCAAAAACACGCTCGGACTAGACGGAGGCAATTGTTTGGAGACAGGAGCTCTCTGCAGACGGATTCTATCGGTGGCTTCTTCAGGAATCAGACGGAGTTCATGCTTTCGAACACCTGGGAGATTTTGCAACTTCGGCCGACAGATATGCCTGGTGAAGTTAGGGCTTTCGTATTGGTGGGTAGGAAGATCATTACCTTAAAAATTAAGGTTCCGCGTCAATTATTTATCAATTTTAAGAATGAGGAGCTTCCGGATGTTACTGTTAAGGAGTGTGTAGTAGAGAGGGTTAATCATACTCTTCCAAATGGCCATCCCTCGGGGAATCTCTTCAAGTTGGTGGTGCCTGAGGATACCTACATATCGGAGCAAAAGGCTTTCTCTATTATCTTCTCGCATGCTAGCGTCGAAGGGGTGTATGAGGCTCAAGTCCCTATGAGTGTTCGTGTTCTTCTCGAACTAGGTAATAGTTGCACGTTCGACGAGTCTCAGCGAGGTGTGCTCGGAAAGGGTCTTGATCAAGGCTTCGACTTGTCTTCTTTGAAATCGAAAGAGACGAAAAGCCCTTACCTTCACATCGGGAGCATGGACTACTTGTTTTTGTATCATGTAGTCGCAGGTGACCGTCAGGTCTTTGGTCTCTTCCCACCCGGGGGAGAGGCATATGTTGTAGTTTATAATACGACACGGGAAGCCCAAGGCCTCCCGAACATGGACAAGATATACGCCGAGCAATTTGCACGAAGGATGGAAGCGGCCAACGGCCCCGGAGATAGCATGATCGAGTACCCAGCCACACTACACTTTCAAACAACTTATGCCAATACGAAAAAAAAGCTAGAGAAGGAGTTGACTAACTTATTAAAGAAGATTCGGAACGAGGAGTCGAAGCCAACTACACTTGTTATTCAATCCCCACAACACAGGACTTTGGTGGATACTGTGCCTATCTTGAACGAGTTCCCTATCCTCACCTTGCGTTCGGACTCCTCGGATAGTAACCTGCCTCCGCTCGGCTGGCAGACATTCGTGGCTAAGAGGGTTGTGACGCATTACCTAGCTTTGGGGGCATGGATACTGCATCTAGTGGAGCTAGCGCGTTATGGGAGGGTCCCGCTATGTAACCTAGAGAAGGATGATCCAACTTTCCTGATTGACATTGACTATGCACGGCGACTACAGTCTAATAACGTTGTGCTGTGGTGGTCACTTTCACCCAAGCCAGACCATGGAGGACATGAGAAGGATGATATCTTGGGGCCTATGGAAACGGTCGATATGCCTGTCATTAATAACCCTGGGTCGTACTCGTCTGTTTGCATCGAGGTTGAGGTCCGAAACTTAGCTATCAACACTATTCTTACATCCTCTTTAATAAACGAGCTGGAGGGGAGTGATTCCGTTGCTATGAATCCGGCAGCACCTCAAGGTGACGACCCAACTGATGGGACCAATATTATTTTCGCAAACAATGCGTTCGCCACAGCTGGAGTGGCCGTTTTACGGGAGATGGTCAAGGCCTGGTCTGCTCTGGCTACTCAAGGGCAACCGGTAGCGGAAATTATGGTTGAACATTTGGTCCGCTGGGTTGAGAGCCCTGATTCATTCCTTTACGACCGGGCATTGCACTACTACGTCCAGACCATGTCCAAGAAGGCTTTCTTGCAGCTTCTGACTGATTTCCGGAGAGTTGGGTCACATGTTGTGTTTGCGAATGCCAACAAGCTTCTTATTCAGACTACTAAGGTAGATGTTGGGAATGCTTATGCTTATAGCGAGTACATTACCAAAGCTATCCGGGCAAAGCCGCTGTTCAACTTTCTCGATTTGAAGATCAACGAGTATTGGGACTATCTTGTCTGGTATGATGAGATGAATCATGGGGGAAAGGCTTGTGAGAAGGTGGTTGAAGCGGAGAGTCAGGAGTTGAAGATTATCATGCATTGGCAATTTGCAAAGTTCCTTCCACAGACTTTACAGACGATCTTCCATGATTGGGTAGTCGAGTTTGTAGAGATCATGCACACTCAGAAGAACCCGCCCGCGTCGGAGTCCGATATCTCAACACCAAGGCCCACCCAGATCTTCTTCAAAATGTCTGAGGACCTCGGCGACAAGATCATTCTCGGAGACGAATTTAGGAAGCCCCTCCGCAAACAAATCGCCCAACTCATCCGCCGCCAGCAAGAATCCATGATCCACCCAGAAATCGACGTCGACTTTGAATTTCCTTCCCTACCAGGCGCCTACCGGGAGATGAGGAACCCCGTTCTGCAACTGGTCCGCTCCCTAACAGCGGTTTTCGGCCTCGCCAAAGAGATCAACATAGAAGCGCGCACCCTCCGCAAGGATCTCTTAGCAATGCTCGACATCAAAGAGTTTAGCAAAGAGGGTACGTTTGAGAACCCCAGCGAAACGCTCAAATTCCCCCAGGTAATCTGCAAGAACTGTGCCCTCCCGCGCGACATGGACTTGTGCAAGGACGAGGATCTAATGCCGGAAGTCACGGCCGACGGCCAACTCCGCGAGCGTGCCTGGAAGTGCAAGTTCGACTTTTGTGGCAGCGAGTTTGATCGCTTGGCGTTCGAGGAGAAGATGATATCCCAGTTGCATCAGTTTATCACAGCGCACAATGTCCAAGACCTCAAGTGTGGGAAGTGTCAGACTCTGAAGGTCAATGAATTTATGGAGCACTGCTCGTGTTCGGGCCCCTGGGTGCTTACGGTTGAGAGGGAGGCGCTTATCAAGAGATTGCATGTGTATAAAAGTGTTGCAGAGCATTATTCTTTTAGGATGCTGGAGGGAGTTGTTGGGGATATCATGGGGTCTGTTTGAGAGTGGTACTTTTTACTTTATTTTATTTGTTTGCCAGCTGGGTGTTTGAGGGCCTTTGGGGTTAGAGTTCTACACACCTTTGTGGTTTTCAACCCTTTTCGCGATGCAGAAATTAAGGTTGGAACATCAAATTTTTGGACCCTTCAATGTGAGTGGTTGATTTTACTGTGAAGATGCCAATATGAGCATTTCCTGGAAAGCGCTGCCCACAGATGTTATGGGTAGTGAAATATATAAAACCCATAGCTATAGCATTTCGTGCCTTCATTGAGGATCTGGTAAAAGTGGCAAGAGTTCACGTTGAAATGATTTCCAGCGCACAACTTTCCCAGCAACCGCGCTAATCCCAAAAGAATCCAAAGTGCCAACAACCAAACGCGTCTCCCTCACCTCGTCTCGCGTGCCTTCTAATCATCGAATCCATCCACCGCATCACACCAAGAAAATTCCCCTAGCCTCAGCCCCAACAAGCTCCAATCCTCCCTCCACGAAGGAACAATCATAGTTATGAGCGGGGAATCATCCAAGGCTGCGCTGGGCGGAGGAATTGCCGCGACAGTTGCTACAAATGCCTCCGGAGCGCCAGCTTATGAGCTACCATGGTTTGCGGGCTCCTTTATTCCCTGACGGTTGGACGGATGGACAGATAGATGGCTAATCAGTCAATTGTCCATACATCCAGGGTCGAAAAGTACCGTCCGGTCTTCTTAGAAGACATAGTCGGTAACAGCGAGACAGTAGAGCGATTGAAGATTATTGGGAAGGACGGGAATATGCCACACTTGATCATTTCTGGGATGCCGGGAATTGGGTACTACCATTCACTTTCTCCACAACACAATGCTCTAGCTAGGTGGAAATGAAAGCTAATGTCTGATTGATTCTGTTTCGCACAGTAAAACCACCTCAGTTCTATGCCTTGCCAGAGCCCTCCTAGGAGATGCGTACAAGGAAGCGGTACTGGAGCTCAACGCCTCAGACGAGCGCGGAATCGACGTGGTCCGGAACCGCATCAAGGGATTTGCGCAGAAGAAGGTCACGCTCCCACCGGGAAGACAGAAGATTGTGATTCTCGACGAAGCGGACAGCATGACGGCGGGGGCCCAGCAGGCCCTCCGTCGCACGATGGAAATCTACTCCTCCACGACCCGCTTCGCATTCGCCTGCAACCAGAGCAACAAGATTATCGAGCCGCTACAATCCCGTTGTGCCATCCTGCGCTACTCTCGCCTCACGGACGCGCAGGTCCTCCGCCGCCTGCTCGAGATCTCCACTGCGGAGAAAGTAGAGCACTCGGAGGAGGGCCTCGCCGCGCTAATCTTCTCCGCCGAGGGGGATATGCGTCAGGCCATCAACAACTTACAGAGCACAGTCGCGGGCTTCGGCTTTGTCAGTGCAGACAATGTCTTCAAAGTCGTTGACTCGCCACATCCGATTGCAGTGCAGGCCATGATCAAAGCCTGTTACACCGGTAAGATAGACGCAGCGCTCGAGAAGTTAGAGGAGCTTTGGGGGAAGGGTTACTCCGCCATCGATATAATCAGCACCATGTTCAGAGTTACGAAGACGATAGATACTCTCAGCGAACATTCGAAGCTAGAGTTCATCAAAGTATGCATTTACCCCCAATCACCATCCACTGCCCTCCTCCCCCGCCCCCAACCAAGAGCGAATTAATGACGGACGATAAATAAATAGGTGATCGGCTTCACACACATGCGCATCCTAGAAGGCGTAGGCACACTCCTGCAATTAAGAGGCTGCGTCTCAAAATTGACAAAGATCAATATGCCGCCGGAGCTTTTTGTGCCAAAGGAGAAATGAACAAATGAATCACATGATACGAATGCTGCCCTGACAGTTGAATCTTGCTTTATCACAAATAGATAGATAGCTGCAATATCCCCCCCCCCCAAAAAAAACGTGGAATTTGTCTCATGAAGTTTGCAAGTACTGTGGTAGTTAGGAGAAAGGGGTTTTGTATCTATTTATTTATCTACCTAGCTAGTTATACCTTCTCGAGTTTTCCTTCTTTTTTTTCGACCTACTCGACCTGATGGGGGGAGGACATCTGGTTGATCATTGGCTCCACTTAACATAGCTATTTAGTTAGCTTAGATGTGGGATCGCTATGCTATCATACAAGTACAATACTCTGAAGCACCATCTGATCTGCTGGTAATCTGCGATACCATCGATTCCTATCTCCCTTTTTACCCGCGAGCCCAACACCTTTGTCGCCGCCGGTATGGTACAGTCACTAGACAAAAGTCTTGGTGATCGCTTAGTCAGCGAGGACTAAGCGAGATAATCCAAGTCGGACACCCCCCAGCCCCACCACAGTGGAAAATCACGTATGGGGTATCATACTACATGCATTCTTACAGCTTTACTACTAAACTAATATTTTATGTTTAATTCTTCGCTTTGTTCTACCATCGAAATGCCATTATCAGCCTTTTGCTAAATACCCCTTGGATACACGGGCGTGTCTCACTATTCCGCAATCACCAAGACTTATGTCTAGTGACTGTATCACAGCCCGAATTACAAAGGATGAACAATCCGACTTAAGTCCGCACCGACCATCACGACCACATCACACAGGAACGGGCAAACACATAATGTATGTATTTTCGACCAAGTGGATCCGACTCAGAACAAGAATCCCAACCCAGCCTCAGGTGCAAGAAAGGATAATGGAGAAAAACGAGAAGAAATATTATTTGTTCCCCCGCGAGACTACCCATATTTATGCAGAATGAGAAAATGGAGATGAAAAAAAATTCGTAATACCTTACTAGCTCTCCTTATTTACCTAAGGATACAGAGAAGAAAATGATACAGCAACTAATATGCAAAAAAAGAAAACGAAGGACAAGACCGATTTTTTTTTCACCACCTCTATCGAGCGCCCATGCCACCTGTTCATTGAACAGCCCCGCCTAATCACTAACATTATAACGATCCTTCGTAACTAGTTGCTCGCCCCTTTATACACAAGACCTACACTCAAGGGTAAAGTATCCGTATTTATTCGCCGCCCGGAACAATGAAAAGGAGAAAAAAAGGGAAAGGAAAAAAACGACCATCTCCGGATATGAATTTAAAACCTTAGCTTGAACTTGCTATTCGCATTCTTGTTTTGGTGAGCACCCTCCCTAAACTCCTTACCACCATCATCAACCAAATCGGGATTAGCTTCCCAGTAGGCAGTGTCAGTATTATTGTAGTAAGTGTCATGTGGTTGCTGGAGCCCCATGTCAGGCATGATGTTAACCGACTTTGTAGCATCAATGAGTATTCTCTCTGTTAAAGCTGTTAGTGATCTGTTTCGAATACTGCCGGAAGGGACAACATACTAGCTACAACTGGTCCAACAACAAGCGCAAGGAAGACGACAAGCATGAGAAAGTAAACGACAGTAAACCGGATGACTCTCTTCTTTCGAAGCTTCGATTGCTTGGAGGAGTAAATCGGGGGCCTAATTTGGCGGGATGGGCGCAGCCAGAATAACATAGTGGAGTGAATGCGGTCCGCGTACGGGAACAGGATAATAGGCAATTGAAAGAACAATATAACATGTCCAAGGATAAAATCTGCCGAGAACATTCCGAGCTCCGTGATCTTACACAACAACTCACGACCGGGTTGCGAGATAGCATGAAGTCCTAGAAGAGTCAGCGGATAACCAGGTCGCTGGGCTTTACCAATAAAAAAACTTACCAAGGCCATACCACTTTCCGTTCCAGAAAGCCAAATTGCTCTGGTCCGTCTTGAACTCTCTAGTAAGAGCAAGAGAAATGATCAACTTATAAAACCATCGTTGAATGGCAACCATCGCAATCATTCCTGACAATGTCTTGGTGAAGCTGAACCCCTCAAGGAACATCATGACTTCGAAGAACGCAAAGAGCATAATAACAGCCAAGCCGTGGGCAATTGCGGCAAGAACTAGCTTGGTCAGTTGAAACAATTTCACGTTGAAATGAAAATAACTTACCACCACCAAACTTCTTGCAACACATGCTAAAAATAGGACCCATACAACACGCCATTCCGAACAAGGCCGCAAGAATACCAGCATTAACAGCAATAGGGGCAAACGCCACAACGGCAAGACGCATAAGGGCCCCAGTCGGCTTGGGCTCGGGAAGATTCTCGTTTCCGGGATTATCCTGTCTTACACCAGTCTGTGCATTGATGAACAAGTAGGGGATAATACAAAGAATAGCGACAAGGAATGGTCCAACAATCTCGTTAAAGACGATATTCGTGAACTTTGCACGAGCCATATCTCCAGAAAGCTTCTCGGAAGGATCCCCAAGGATCTTACGCTTATAACCGGTGATACGAGTTCTTGAAAGACGGCAGAACGAAATCCACGATTGATGATTGCAACGCGAGTTTCCGCGGGAAAGCCATCTCAAATAGTCACGATAATCAATGAAGAAGTCGTCCCATGCAAATTGGTGAGGATTAAAGATGAAGGGCGAAGTGCAGAGAGCGAGTAAGGAAGCCCAGAAGTAGAGAAGGTGAATACCCCAGATGGTCAAAGTAGCAAAAAGCACCATCATCAAAGATCTAGCACCAAGGTAGATTGAAGGTCCGGCAAAACGTGAGTACAAGATACCAAAAGGTATGCGAGCGGTTGCGAAACCACGGCCCGTGCCGATATAGCGAGCACCACCAAAGGCGAGATCATTGAGTAAGGAGTTGGCATAAATCTGGCACACAAACACCTCAAAGGCAGGTGAACACGAGCAGAAATGTCTTCCGAGACGAGTAGCCGCGCGCCAGAACCCACGTTCAGTAAGTTCCTGAACAACTAGAGGAACGAAAGAAATGAAGAACACGATAACGATTGACAAACTGCAACGCACAACCCAGTCCATGATCGGTTCAATGTTGCGGCACCCAATAGGTTTCAATTCATCCGTAATCGGCTTGTTGGGATTGTAGTCGCACACAACAACCTGGTCTTTGAGAGCACCAAGATTGATCATGACAAACATGAAGAGCTGAACCGACAACATAATGAACAAATTGTTGATGTGGAAACCCGGATGCGCATAGTAGAAGGACAAGAAACGATCGAGAGGAAGCTGAGTACCAAGATAGTAGTATTCACGCGAGAGCATCTGTTCTCCCATACCAGTTCCAATCTTTGTGGTAAAATTAAGGATAGATCCAAAACCCAAATCGCGTCCTTTACCACATTGGTAGTATTCGCAATGCTTAATACGACCTCCACGCAAGAGAGCGTTCATTCCGGCGTAGATATCCTCGTTGAGATGTAATCCCTTCTGGGCCTTGGATACACCACCACGTGTTGTCATAAAGATACCATTCAAGAAATCGGGATGTCCATAATGCAATTTTCCACCAATCTGCGCCAAAGTACGAGCGAAAAGAGTACCAAAAGTCTGTTCCTTGCCGGCAGCGACGTCACCCAAGATACCAATATTCTCAGAGAAGATATATTCACGCGCCCCAAGAATAGCGACGGGATCAAATTTTGTCGGGGGAAGGCCGGGGGTGTAAGGTGAGACATTATCCACAGTCATTTCCTCAAATTCAGCAAGGACGCTTCGAATCTTCAAACATTCCTCAAGATAATTGTCCTGATTGGCATCGACGAGCTGAATATATTCACCACGGTAGAAAATAATAGCGTGATTCTGGTTGTCAGACTTTCCATCACCGAGGATAGGATTTCCAGACAGCTGGACACGGAACTTGGGACGACGCATTCCATTTTCCATGAGTTCTGAATGTCCATCGATAAGAGCAGAGTACAATCTGGGCTCCTCCCCCTCAGCTAGTGGCGGCTCCTCGTCAAGATAGGCAATTTGCAGGTCAGGGTAGGCGCGAAGAAGAAATTCTGTATTCTCCATCTCTTCCTTCTTGAATTTGGCATAGCGCTGCATAGAAACACAAATCTTGAATTTTCTCCTCGCCATACGTTCGAGCTCTCTCTCCAGCTTATCAGTATTCCCGCCAAACATTTGGACAACCTCAGGGTTTTCGACGCGGTAGAGAAGCTTGATAGCGCGACTATAATTCATGAAACCAGAGATTGTGCGATATAACGTCTGGAAACGAAGTGAGGCCCAAATACGGGTTCGAAGAGTGTACTCAGGTGCAGCTGACTTAAAACCAATGCAGTAGAAGGGAAGATCGTCTACTTTGCTGTTGGACACTTCCTTTTCCTTTTCGGTCTTCTCAGGTTCACCGTTGAATTGGGAGGTCTCGTCAGCCAGAATCTTTGTATCTTTGACAAAGCAGTCCCATTCATGAGGATGAAGTTGTTTAAGGTATTCCAGAAGCGTAACACGGGAATAAGGATCATCTTCACGGATAATCTCACGAAGCGAAAGAAGAATCTTTTCACTGTAATGAGGAATAAGGACAGTAAAGGTAGGCATGTTGTCGACAGGCAGCGGTTCGGGAATTGGCGTAGATAATGATTGAGCGAAGAAAGAGATACGTCGCTCGGCCTCACTACCGCTTGGGAAAAACTCTGTCTTGAAGGAGTGATCTTCCTGGGAGACGAAAAAGGTGGGGGCCCGCAGGGTACGTTTGCCCTCTTGTTCCGATGGTACCTGTGAAAGTTAGTGGGAGAAACCCGATAACACGTAAAAGGAAAAATACCTGATGATACAACAACTTCTGGACATGATCAATCGCCAGAAGATGCTCGCGATACATAGAAATAACGATAGCGTTCCAAATTTGAGAAATCAGGACCTTTGGTTTATACTTAATCTCCATGTCGGTAGTAGCCAAGACTTTGGAATAGATACGCTTGGGGAGTCGGGAGAAGATGTTTCGCCATGGTGTCCAGATAGACACACCGAGGTAGAACGATCTGGCAACGGAGAAGACTGTATTCCAGACAATATACCAAAGATAGGTATCCAAGAAGAATAAAGTCAGATCAGTGATATACATAATGCCAAGCAGGATCTGAGGTTGTCGTCGGCAAAGCATCTTCGCAGCATCACCAGTCCCAATAAGCTTCTCTCCCAAGCAATTGTCGATTTTCATGACTGACAACACACGAATAGGATCCCTAAAAGAAAGAGTCAAGAAAAAGTACGACTCAATCAGCTTAGTTGCAAAGATCAAGACCCAGATTCCGTAGGACATCCACATATCATTGCCACGTAAACGAGGATAGCTGGCGGTAAAAGTTTGACTTGCAACATAACGACGCGAGTTTTTAGTCAAGTAGCTACCAAACAATCCACCGAGAGGCATGACAGAAAAGAAGAAGAAAGTAGCCAAAGCAATGAAGAACTGCACGATACCAAGGATTTTTGCGATTTTTCCACCATTGTTCCCATCAATCATGAAGACGTATACACTAGGTGCAACGTTAAGAACAAAGATGAATATGATGAACAAGAGGCGTTTGGTAAGATGTTGAGCTCCGGCCCATTGACGAGGAACAAAGGCCCATTCAGCACAAGTAGCAACAATCATGATGAACGTACAGACAGCACCGCCAAGAGCAACTGCCGACCACCGAGCGGCCGCATGAGGCTTCTCATTGAGTTGTTGGTGATACACCTTGGTGTAAAGCGTAGGGGAATTGAAGGCAGTGTAAAACCAGAAGGCGCCGATATGGATAATCCAGACACGATTGAAGTTGGTGGCCATATGAAACCATGAACGGGTTTCTTTATATGTCTTGAAGAACACCTTTTTCCATTCAACCTCCTTGAGTTTCAAATACCGTTGTGGCCCAGGAACATCAACAAGGCGAGACTTGTCAGTCATGACGATTCTTTCAATACCCTCGGGATACCAAAACAATTGATTGCAGTCATCGTACCCGATAAGCTGACTGTGGTCCCGTTCTCGTCGGACGAATTTGCCATCAACGATCTCGTATCCCTGGTCACGGCAGTACTGATATAATGGAGTAATGATATCCTTGAGATATGTACCTTCCTCAACTGGCTCGACCTTGGCCTGGCACTCAGGGGAGTGGAGATAATCGTCCGCGCACTTGAAGATAAAGCACAAGGCTTCTGGCATAAGACGGACCTGATTCGCTTCACCCCAGCAGAGTAGGAAAAGACCAATCTGCCGTGCCCGATCATGTTGAGACATTCGGTTCATTTTGGTCTTCCATCGATACTCGGCAGCTTCTAAGCTGTTATCTCCTTCCATTTGAGCCAATGTCTGTTCCTCGTTTTCACCCTGAGGCTTGTTCTTTTTGGCAGCCGCTCTAGCCTTCATAGCACGGCGACTTGTCTTTCCCAGTTTCATGTTGGCAAATCCAACAGCGTCATCCAAATCAAGATGAGCTGCAAAGTACCATTTCCTGAAATTGGCATTTTCACCACCAATGTAGTCAGCATGCAACGAGAGCAGAGCTTGGTTCGGAGTCATGCGGGACGCCCTGGAGTCGAGGAGGGTCATAAAATGGTCATAGATATTGCGCATGCTATCGCGCTGAAACCCAAATTTGTTGGTGAGGTCAAGGAAGATATCTTCAATCTCCTCCTTGGAAATTGGTATTTGATTCTCGGTCGTCCACGCTGGATATGGTTCCTTTGAACGCTGGCCAGTGGGCAGGTTGTTCGAGTAATCAACGCCGTAAACAGGAGTAGAAGCACCGGACGATCTACCGCCGCCATAGGATACCTGGGAAGAGGGTGGACGATACCCGCGTCGACCGTCCGGTCCGTTATCGTAGCTGTTGTATCGTTCGTCTCCGCGTCCGTAGTAATCCATATCCGCAGCCCTGGCCATGTCAGATCTCATAGTGAAGTCGCTAAAGGTCTCAGAGTCCTCCTCTGAATCGTGACCTCGACGTTTTCCCTTGCGGTCATACCCTTGTTGGGGCTGCTGGCCGGCAGCAGGAGCGTTCTGGTCATAGTACTGGTCTCCATAGTAATCATCTTCATATCCTTGAGGGCATTGTCAGTACCAGGTTTAGATAAAGAGCCAGGAATGAAGCCTACCACCCCGCGCGTCTCCGTAGTATCCAGCATCTTGTCCGTATCCTCCCTGTTGTCCAGCATTGTAGTACTCCCTACCATATGTTAGCTGGTAAAGTAAATCATTACTAACTCAGATGACGTACTGTTCGTCATAATAGCCTTCCCCTTGATTATAATCGTAATGCTGACCTTGGCCTTGCCCGGCCTGGTCGTAATGGCCTCCCTGTCCTTGATTATGGTATTCATCCTGGTAGTATGAATCGGTTTGACCTCCGTACTGACCCTGATGGTCGTCGTATGGCTGTTGAGGCCCCGACATGATGGGCAAAGAACGATCTCAAAAAAAAAATCCCCTGCAGACGTTAGTTGGTGTTGACGGTTTTCTAGGTTGACGTCTCAAGGAGTAAATATGTCAACAAGCTTCGTTGTCTAGCTTGTGTACAAAGGTACCCAACAATGAAAGCTAGTTGCTACCGCAACCGATGACTTACCTCCAACAATAGTATGCGAAAGATTAACTATTCAAAGAAGCAGCAAACAACCCGACTGGTCAAACTGACCGCAAAAGGGAGTCAAACCGCTGAGCGAGTGCAATTTGTCTGATACAACCGAGCGTTGCGTAAGAATGGGAGAAAACAAAGCTGGAGGAAAACAACAAAGTTGTAAAGGACAAGCAGCGAGCAAAAAAAAAAAAATATTAAAAAACGAGGGACGATTGGTAAAGATCGTTGGCTAAACTTGAAGGAGAAGAATTATTAGCAACGGGAATGAAACGGGTATGTCCGCAAAAGCAATGCAAGGCAGATAAGAAAAGATTGAGGGATGTTGATTTTTGGAGCAGACGGGCGAGGGGCTTTGTTTGTTGACTTTTTCAGGGGCTCACACGTTTTGGGAGGTGAGGGAAGGATGGAAAGTTCACTTACTTAGGAGGCTCCGGTGTAGGAATGGCCGATGCAACAGCCAACGAGCTCACTTCAATGGAGCTTTAAGTAACGATACCGAAGAAGGAAAAGAAAGGAAAAACTATTTTGCACGAAGCAACTTCGGCAAACAACACACCTTCTGAGCGAGTGGAATGGGGGAAGAGGGGAGAGGAAGAGGAAAAGAGTGAGGAAAGATTGCAGCGGGAAAGGGAGAAGAGTGAGTGAGGAGGAGGAGGATGCTCGCACTGCGATAAGGGCCGGGGAAGTGAATGAGGGAGCGCACTAAGTAAGGGGGGTGTGGTGGGCTACGGGGCAAGAGGGCAAGGGGGAGGGCAAAAACGAACGGCGGAGGCTAAAAACTACTTTTCCAGCCAAGGGCGTTGACAGGAGAAGGTGAGAAAAAAGTGAGAAAATTGGTCTGGAAGGGAAAAGAAAAAGGGAAAAAAGGAAAGGGAAAAAAGGAGAACAGGAGGCAGGGGAGAAGAACCTGCTCAATGCATTCCGGATGGGCACTGAAGACCCATCCGGGCGTCTCGTCACCGACAGCCACCCATGCAAGAAGGACAATACTCGAGTACCGGTACTGTGCTCGTACCAGTACTATACACTGCTCCAGTACCAGTATCCTACAATGGTAACCCATGCACCCAGAGATATCCAGACACGCTCGACGATAACTAACCTCCCGCTTCAAGAATGCCGATGCTCAACCGAATTCGACCGCTCATCAATTGTGTGGATCCCCGGGCTTCGAGAATTCCAGGACACGGTTCGAGTTTCAAATCCTTTTTCCTTGGGTTTCCTCATCAGTAAAGACTCCCCGGCGCTACCATTCCCTGAAAGAACCATTTGAAGGAGATCCCCTGCTTTAATTGGACAACTCTTCCACTTTACAAGGTTGAGCGCCCAGCCGTTTCACATATCCTCGTCGTCTTCTAAGAAACCGTTGTGGCGACAAGCGGGAAAGTTCAATTCAGCAGGTGTCCTGGCTTACTCGAGCACACCCACACTTATCATACCAATGCCGGTACTCGAGTGCACCCTAAGTACCTTCCCCACGGCCTTGAAATAAAGAGGGCGATGTTCAAGAGAATGTATTAGCCATGTATCGAGCTGAGGAGCTTGACCTTGTTATCTGACTGAACGAGTACAGTCGCACCTCGCTATCCCGGAACGCGCTGAACCGGATACCGCGCTGAACCGGACAAAATCCGTGGCAGCTCCGGACTGCCATACAATTCACCCCGCTGAACCGGAAACAGGCAAGTTTCGG